>Ga0214921_10002545_pt1 | contig 29464 bp, 32 predicted proteins | sample LL1505_MetaG_FD_177992 | JGI IMG/M metagenome (GOLD analysis project Ga0214921, IMG submission 177992) | Freshwater microbial communities from Lake Lanier, Atlanta, Georgia, United States - LL-1505 | ecosystem: Environmental > Aquatic > Freshwater > Lake | place: USA: Georgia | collected...
TGTTGGTACTGTCAACAAACTTGAAACCTTGCGTTGCATAGTCGTATGAAACGACAACACGATTGGTGTATGAGGGTGCTGTGCCTGTTGTCAGGGTTGTACTAGCATCAAGCTGAGCTTGGATGGCTGAAACAACCTGTGGAATGGTTGCCTTTGTGATGTCTGGAATCAATGCGCCTTGCGCAAGCGTAACGGTTAACGGTGTCGTTGCACTGCCACTTCCTGTGGTCAGTCGTGACGTAGAAACTTGGAATGTTTTGCTGGATGTGTCTGTCAAATCAAAGTAGGCTTGATCGCCAAACTTGCGATTCATAACTGCCGTGATTTCAGAGGCAATTTGCGTACCTGTGAGTGTGGCATTGATCGACTTCAGGTGGCTCAAATCTAAGGAAACAGGGACTGTTGAATCTTCAAAATTCACAGTCATCAGATCTGTTAAGTTGGTCGTCGTAAAGGCGGTTGTCGTCGAGAAATTAATACCGGTTGTCAGGTCGTAATTTGAAATGGCTGTACCAGCAACAGATGCAGGAACAGATGTTCGCTTGTCAGTTAATTCGTCCAAAGAGAACAGCTGCGTTTTGGCAGTGGTCAACTCGTCCTTCACCACGCTGTAAGGCTGGATTTGACCGTATTGGTTGACATACAACTTCTCGGCATTGCTGTCAGTGGCTTGAACCAAAGAAGCTTCCACAGCATCTTCACCCACGAACACATGAGTTTGCCATTTGTTGTAAGGAACGTTCTGATTCGCGTTAGCAGTTTTGACGTAATAGATGGTGGCCAAGTAACCGTTACCACCATTGTCATAAACGGTAAACGCAGTTGACTTGTTGTAGGTAGCGGGATTGGCGCGGTTGAATGTTTCGGTAATCACACCGGCATCCGCAGGGAAGTTAAGACCCAAAGACACCACAGAGGTTTGTTTCGCTTCGCCAGATGTTTTCTGAGGAATGGTCAGCACCACACGTTCATTCACGTTCGCAGAACCGGTCGAGTCAACTGTCGCCGCCATCAAACGCTGTCCGGAGGAGTTCACCACGTTGAACTGTTCGTTCAATAGGAAGGAGCCGTTACGCGTAAACACTTCCTGCAAGCCGTCGGCAGATCGGAGTGGGAAGAAACCGTCACCCGTTACGGCCAAGTCCAGCGCGTTAGACGAGAAAGAAATATTACCCTGTCCAAATTCCTGTGACACTTGTTTCAGTGACACACCCTGACCCACCGTAGACGACGCTTTTTGCAGTGGCGATGTGGCAAAAATGTCGCCGAAGTCGGCACGTGAACGTTTGAAACCGGTGGTACCCACGTTGGAGATGTTGTTCGAGGTCACGCCCAACATGGCGGTAGCGGCATTCAAGCCGGTCAGCGAGGTATAGAAAGACATTTTTGAATGCTCCTTATGGAATTAACTGGGTTGTATCTTTTGCAAAGTAGGGGCTGGCTTATTTGCCAATGCGCTGCACGTCGGTCAGCTTCACGCTCTTGCCGCCTGCAACTTCCAACATGATTGATTTGTCGATGGCCTGATTCACGCCTGTCACGGTAGACAGCACATTGACGGAAGGTGTGGTGGTTTTGCCTTGGCTCACTACCGTTGCTTTGAAGAAGTAGTTGCCATCGGCGACGCGATTGCCAGCATCGTCTGAGCCGTCCCACACCCATGGCATGTCGCCCATCTTTTGCGCGCCCATCACCTGTGTGGCCACCAACTGACCTTTGTCGTTGTATACCTGAAACTTCACGCCTTCAGCGCCATTGGGCAATGTGACAAAACCTTGTGCAGGTTTGTCGCCCGCAATGATGGCCGGTGCATCGGCCACGGCAACTGTTTTGCCAATCATGTTGGTGCTGCTCATCATGCGTTCGCCGGCCATGCTGTCGACATAGGTCTTCAGTGTTTCCGACATGCTGGTGGTGGCTTCCAATTGAGAGAACTGCGCCAATTGCGCAACGAAAGCTTCGTTCTTGACGGGGTCCAGTGGGTCTTGGCACTTCAGTTGTGTGGTGAAGAGCGTTAGGAAGTCTTTCTGGCCCATGCCACTGCTTTCCTTGGCAGCCAGTGCTTCATTGGCCGCATCTGCAGTGGTTTTAATGCCAGCAGGGGCATTGATTTTTTTGTTGGCAGTTTGGGCCGCAGCCGACAAACTGTTGTTGGTACTCAAAGACATCATGGTGTGTGGTTCCTAAAACTTCAATCAGCTTTTAATCATGTCAACGGTGCGCATCATGAGCTGACGGGTGGTATTCACCACTTCCACGTTGTTTTGATAAGAGCGCGAAGCGGCCATCATCTCCACCATCTCGGTCATTTCATTCACATTGGACAAATAGATGTAGCCGTCTTTGTCTGCCACGGGGTTGCCAGGTTCAGACATTTTTCGAATGGGGGAGGGGTCATCAATCAGCTTCTCAACTTTGATACCGCCTGCATTTGCATCGCCCATTTGATCTGCCAAAATGGATTTGAAAACTGCGCGCTTTGCACGGAAAGCGCCATCTTCAGAGCCTGCCACTGTGGCCGCATTGGCCAAGTTGGAGGCGGTGGTGTTCATGCGCGTAGTTTGCGCATTGAGGGCAGAACCCGCTACGTTAAAAATGTCTTCTAAGGCCATGATCAATCTCCTCGCAATGCTTTGCGAATACCGCCAATGCGGTTTTCTAATATGTTCAAAGTGGCTTGGTAATCAGCAGCTGCTTGACCAAACTTGGCTTGTTCGACGTTCATCTCAACGGTGTTGCCGTCAAAAGAGGTGTCAAAAGGAATGCGGTACATCTCGCCATCGGGACTGCCAGATGCAGACAGTGGCACGTGGCCTTTGTTGGTGATGCTGAGGTTGCTGGTGTGCGCGGCTTGCAGCACGCTTTTAAAGTCAACGTCTTTGGCTTTGAAGCCTGGTGTGTCGGAATTGGCAATGTTCAAACCAAGCAATTCCATGCGACGGCTGCGCACACTAAGGGCTTGCTGATGCACCCCAAGAGCACTGTCGATCATGTTCATGTGTCGTCCTTCCTTGCTTAAAAACCATTGCCGTTTTACCGACAGATCGTGGACTCAAGTCCGCTTAAGCTAAGTCGATTGCAAGTCTCGTGCCATGGCTTGATTGCCGTTTTGAGAGGGATTTTTGACACCGAAGTTGTCATATCGACAACTTAGAAGTCGCCTCGATCTGCAGCTCAAAAAAAGAGCGGCAAGACCTTGCCGCTTCAAGTGCCGAGTGCAGTTGTGTTTATCGTTTCCAAACGCGCGAAGGATCGTTGGCCTCGTACTCGGCCGTCTTCTGCGATTGAATGCGGTTGCGCGGTGAATTGTTGTTGGTGTTCAAACGGTCTACCGCGTTTTGCATCAAACCTTGAATGATGGAATTGCGCGTGATGGGTGCCTGAGCGTCATTGCCCTCATACAGTTTGAGCGCCTGCTTGCCTGGAATGCCCAAGGGTGCTTCGAAGCGTGTTTCGTTGCGCGCGGCAGGTTGCAATACTGCCAAATAAAGTTCGTCTAAGGGTACGGCGCCCGCTTTGGGCAGGCCCACATTTTCAAAATAAGTGTCAACCAAGTGCAATTGTTGGTAAACGCTTAAGCCCAGAATGGCTTTGGGCTTTTCACCAAAACCGACACCCGCTGCGCCTCGCGCAGGGCCATCACAAAACTGAATGATGCCGTGGCATCTTTGGTTGGTAGCTTGCGGGTTCATGCCATCGCTTTCCATGAGCGTGAGGCGTGCAAAGTCGTCTGGCGAAAACTTGTGTTTGTTGGCTACCTGCAAAATCTTGTTAAAGACATCTTGCTTTTCGTTGCCAGGAATAAAGCCTCTGGCCACAGCTCTGTCTAAAGTTTGGGCCAACACGGGGTGCTGAGAAACGGCTGGGGCTCTGGCCGTTTGTGCCTTAGCAGCCTGGATGCTCTTATTTGTTTGTAGTGCTTGGGCTGCAGGCACGCTGCTAGGTGCAGGGTTGGTTTTGATGTTGCTGTTGTTTTGCGCTTGAGCCGTGTTCAGGCTGGGCAAGTCATGCAACAAAGCGCCTAGCTTGTCCATTTGCAAAGCGCGACCTGTGGCAATTTGATTGGGGTTTGAAATGCCGTTGTGGGCTGCAAGCGACATGGCCAATCGGTATTCTTGGGATCCAGAAAGGTTAATGCCCTTGGCCTTGGCTTCATCGCGCACAATGCCAATAAGCGTGTCGCCCGTTTTGGTCAGCCTTGTTGCTGGCAATGCAGATTGTTTGGTTTGTTCTAAAACATTGGCGAAGTCAGCTTCTTTAACGCTTGAAGATGCGGGTGAGCTCTCGCTGTTTGTGGCTGGCACAGAGGGCGTGAAGCTCGTGTTCTGAATTGCGTTATCAATTTTCATGTCAGCACTGTGTTGCGAGTTGGTAAAACCCAGAGCCTGAAGGCTCGTGGCATCTTTATTGCAATAGCTTCGTTATGTCTAATATGAGTGTCAAATCTTCAACACCCTCCCACAAGAGGATGCAAATACTGTGCCTAATCATGGCGACATGGTTCATGGCTTGGGGTGTCGGCTTTGCGCAAACCACTCCACCTATAGGTTCTCAAGCATCCATGTTCAATCAGGTGAAGTCTTGGATGGCAGAAACCCACAAGGTCAATGCAGCGGAAGTGACCATTGCGCCGCTTGACCCCCGAGTTCAGATTCAAGCTTGTAGTAAATCTCTCACCGTAGACCATCCTTTTTCGTCTAAAGATACAGTTCGGGTGAGATGTGTCGATCCTGTATGGCAGCTGTACTTACAGGTATCGATGCCTATGCCGCCACCGCCTGTTCAAGCAAATGCACAGGCTGGAAATCAGGGTAAACCCGTTACTTCAAGTGCTAGTCCTGCGGTTGCGCCAGTGTCTAAAACCGTGGTGGTGCCCAAAAAGCTGATTCAGCGAGGTACGGTCATTGAGGCCGACATGCTTGAAGAAGTTAGCCAGACGGGCGGCCAGGCAGACAACAGCCTGTTGCAGAGCATCAAAGATGCTTTGACAGCAGAAGCAGTCAGAGATTTATCGGCTGGGCAGGCTTTAAGAAGCTCAGACGTTCGCAGGGCCATTTTGGTCAAGCAGGGCCAATTGGTGACCATGACGGTTGGCGATAAGTCTGGATTTTTGATCACTGTGAGGGTAGAAGCCCTGCAAGATGGTCGAATGGGGGAGCAAGTGAGGCTGAAAAATACTGAATCTGGGCGCCAGATTTCGGGTGTCGTCACTGGCCCCAGCATGGTGAAAGGCCTGCAATGAACAAGTTTGAGTGTAGAAAATACCAAATTTTTAAAAGAGTTCCCATTTTTTGTGAAAATAATCCTCAAGTTCTAGATTAAGCTGACGATACTGAGCATGTCCCATCTTCAAAAGTGGGCTATGTAAATGAATAGAAAGAGAGCCTGACATGACCGATCCAGTTGGAAACCTTGGAAGACGAGCCCAGTCGGACCCGTCCGTGCGCAGCGCTATCGACAAGGCAGCTCCTAAATCGGCGGCTCCTGATTCAGCGTCCACGGGTGCTGCAGCCCCCAAGTCAAGCACGCATGCGCCAGGCCCTGACGCCTTGCAATTAAGCAATGTGAGTGGCCGCGCCATGGCGGAGCCCGACTTTGACCGCGTTAAAGTAGATGCCATCAAGCAAGCCCTCAAAGAGGGGAACTACCCGCTCAACCCCCGCCTCATTGCAGAGAGCTTTTACGCCATTGAGCAGATGATCAGTGAGTGAGACCGCACTTTCGCTAGCAAAACAGCTTTCTGAGCTCTTACTCTTAGAGTTCGAAGCACTTAAAGTCCAAGACCTGGACCGATTTGAGGCTTTGCAACCTGGCAAAAATGAGTTGCTGGCAGGTTTAAGTCAACTGTGCCCTTCTGCTGAAGATCTTCAAAGCTTGCCTGAATTTGAAAGTTTAAAAGTACTCTTGGTGGACTGCAGAGATTTGCACCGCAGAAACGCAGTTCTCATTGAAAGAAAACTTGACACCATTCGGGGCACCTTGCACAGTTTGCACACAGGGGAGTCTGGCAGCCCTGTCGAGGTATATGACCGTTTGGGTCAGGTTGCGCGGTTTAGCAAGGGCCGTGGCTACCAAGACATTTGAATCAATTGACTTGATTTTTTTCATCGCCTGGACGCATGTCCTTCAGCCAGTAGACCCAAGACAACACCACCGCAACTGCTGTGTAAAGCTCTCGAGGAATTTCTTCGTCCACATTCAGGCGACTTAGAAGTGCCAAGAGTTGTGGATCTTCGGAAATAAAAACGCCTTGCTTGCGCGCCTCTTCAATCATGCGCCATGCCAAATCTTCTTCGCCTTTGGCGGTGACCACAGGGACGGGGTTTTTGCCATAAGCCAGCGCCACAGCTTTGCGTGTGAAGTTGCTCATGCTGAAACATCCACTACCAAACCGCGACCAGAAGGCGCCCACACAGCAGCTTCATTGGGACGTGCACCTTGAATCACTTGAAAGCTTTTCATGGTCAAGCCAGCGTAGCGTAACTCTTGTCCCAAAAGACTAGAACGAGCGCGAGCTTGTGAAACCACATAAGGGTCTTCAGACCACATGGTCATGTCAATTTGCTCGGAGTTGGCCAACTGAGTTTTGAGCCAAACGGGGCCCAGCTCTTCACTCTTTGAATGCACGTTGATGATCAACAAAGGCGATTCACCTTCTTGTTTGGGGCCGCGCCTGATGGTGAGTTCAACGGGGTTGGCATCTGCAAAAGGCAGTGTCATGTTGAACAACACTTCTTGTTGCGCTTGTGCTTGAACTGCTTGCACTTGGCTGGCTTCTAAATCGTCTACTGCTCGCTGTAACCTAGAAACGATGCCCATTGTTTCGGGGTTGTCGCCATCGCTCGATTGAATGGCATTGAGGTTGGAGGTGTTGATGGCATCAATCAGGCGGCGCAACATTTGTTTGGGATCTTGTGCGGCCATGGGAAGGCCTCTAGACAACCAAACTTCTGATCCCATGGCTCCCATCATGGCCTGCTTCAATGCGCCTGGCGTCAGTTGCGACATGCTCAGTTGCAAGCCACGCCACTGGGCCAACAAGTCGGGCCTGGGTACTGTTTGAAGCAGGGCATCTAAGGTGCCGGGTTTGTAAAGTTGCGACAACTCAATGGCGCCCGTGGGCCGGTAAAGTAAATTGGCAATGCGAGACACCACAGGCGTTAGGCTGACCTCCGCAAGCACAGGCGGCGCGGTGAGTGTTAAGGCCGTGCTGGCAGCTTGTGCGTTGGCAGGTGGTGGAACGGGTTGAAAGTTCCATGGTCCATCTGCTCTACTTTGAACCCGAAGCCACATGGACTCACCAGGTGCAGCCAGTGCAGAGGCTGGCGCATCAATCATACGGCCTTGCAATAAAAGTTTGGGTTGATCGCCGTGCAACCTCACAAGGGCTTGCACAATTTGCCCATCTTTCAGGCCCAAATCTTGAGCAATGCTGGCCTGAAACGTCAGCAGTTTGCCTTCTAGAAAAATAGGGTTGATGCGGTTGGGCGCAACCAGCGCCTCCGCCCCTGTAATCACGGGAAGCGGACCCAGTGCCTGCGAGAAGAGGGGTCGCTGGACTGAGAACTGTAGTTGTTTGCGTCAGTGGGTGGTGAGGCAATGGCCGTGGGGGGCGGTGGCGCAAAGGGCGCTAATGTTTGAACAACCAACTGGGTGTGGTTGGGAATGTTCAGTGTGGCGCCACGCTGAATACTTTGATTGGCTTTGCCGTTAAGAAGCTTAGGGTTGGCTTCCTGAAGTGCTTTGCTCAAAATAGAAGCATGCAAAGGGCTGCCGGCGTAGACCTCTTTCATCAAGCTGTCTACGGTGATAGATTTTTTGGTTGTGTAGGTGGGTGCGCCATGCACATAGCTGCCAGCGGCCGCTGGTTTGGTGGAAGCATCGGAAGGCGATGTTGCATTGGCAATTTGCAATGCGCACAACAAACTGGCCATGAAGAAAACAGAGGCACACAAGCGCAAAACTTGCGAGGAGCTAAGCTGGATGGCGGTTGTGGTGAAAGTCTTTTTCATGAAATTTCCAAACAGATTAGCGAGGCACAAATCGCCCTTTGGCTGGGGGCAGTGCAGTGGCTTCTTTCATCAGTGTTTCTGTGGGCCATGCGCGCCATTGTGCTTGAGCCGATTGTGCGGGGCCTGCCACAATTGTCAAGACCGATTGGTAAGGCAACACAGTTTCAACTTTGGCCAACAACATTTGCGATGCGCCGTCTTTGCCTACCAATTGGCTTGGAAACTTGGCAGGATCGGCTACCAACCATTCATCGCCTTTGCGGATACCCGATTCGCTTCCAGCATTGATGCGAATCGATTCAGTTTGGACTTCCGTCACAGTGGGTGTGATGGCTTCGCAGGCCACCAGTTGGCTGAGCGCTACTTTCCATTGCTGAAATTGTTGCGTCAAAAGTGCATGACTTTCTGCGTTCAATTTGGGGGCTTTCCAAGCATCCACATCTAGCTCTAAGTTAAGTGTGACCATCTCTTGGAAAACATTTTTTTGTCCTTCGCGGGGGCTAACTTGCAGCAACAAACTCACCGCCATGCCAGGGCCCTTAGCGCCATTCAAGCCGGCCAATCCTGCCGCTGGCAACATCTCTGTTTTCATGGCAAAGCGCGCATGCCAAGGCAATTGCTCAGGTTTGTTGCTGGTCAATGCACGCTCATAAGCCGTCATGGTGTTGCCCATGCTGGGTTGAATGTCATTCACAGTCATGCGCCAATTTTGCGCAGCACCTTGCGGATTGCCAGAAGTTAAGTGCTCACCCATTAACTCGTAAACCACACTAGAAAGCGCATTGGGATTGCTGGCATCCACAAAAACATCAACACCCATCAGATGCCGCAAACCCACTTTCAACTGCTTCCCACAACTGGGCGCAGCGACCTTCTTATTGGGGTCAGATGACAATTGATTTGAGTTTTCGGAAAACAGCTTTTTATTCTGCTCTGACCCCAATTGTTTTAATTGGAGTGCGGAGGTGAAAGTTTGCCAGGCGGATTTGAGGCCTTGGCGGGTTTGTTGTTGGAGGGACGCTGGGGGTTCTTCTATTTGCAGCTGGGCTTTGGGTTGGCCAGCTTCGTCGCGGTCGTATGAGAGGACGCGCAGGCTGTTGACTTGCATGCCGTTTTTGAAGCTGCTGGTTTCGCGCAGGCTGCCGTTGGTGTCTAACCAGCTGGTGCTTAATACCTTGGTAGGTGTTTGAAGCGAGGCTTCTACCAAGCTGTGGCGAATGGCTTCCAAGCGCTCTTGTGCAGTCAATGGTGCTTTGTATTGCGCGTCATCTTTCAGAGAAGGCGCAGGTAAATTCTGCGCCCAGCTGCTAGCAGCTGTCAGCGACAAAACACCGAAGTACCAACAGGCGCTGCGCAGCTTCAACATGATCAACGACCTTTAACGGCCACTTGGCCCAAGAACAACAAGCGCAAATCTTGCACCACTTCTTTGTCCAAGGACAAAGTTGTTTCGTAGGTGTCTTCGCCAACAGGTGTGATGCTGACCAATTGAGCGCCATAAATCACGCCTTCAACTTTGGTTCGGAAGGTGTCGTTCAACATGACCATGTCAGCCACTGTGGAAGAGGCGTCCAACTGTTGTCCGTAAACTTGTTCGGTGAGTGTGCGAAACGCGTCCAGCTTGGAAGCACGAATGGCCATCAAACGTTGCTGAGCAGGGTTCTTAGAGTTTTGAACGCTGATGACCGCATAGCCTGTGGCCGTCAAAGTTTCGCGCTTTTCCACCAAAGGCGCGGCCAAATTGGTACTTTTAGAAGGTGCAGGCATGCTCAAGTTGATGGACTTACAACCTGTCAAAGCAAGCATGACCAAGGCGAGGCACGTGGCGGGCAAAAAGTGGCGGCGTTTCATGGGTTCATCCTTCTAGGTAGGGGGACATTGAAGTCCTACACCCTCTGATTCGGCATCAAGGTGGCTTTCTTGAGGCAATTGCACAACGTAAATGGCCAAATATCAGACTTCTTTTTAAACACGCTTGACGGTTTTCCGACATTTCATGTTAAATCTGTTAAAACTAGATACACAAGTGTATTGATCCATGGCCGCCAAACAAGTTCTTCACCCCTTCATTGGCTCCAGCGCAAGTGCTGAAGCCCTTAGAACCCTCATTGCGCGTGTGGCGTCTTCTACAGCCACGGCCTTGATCACGGGCGAAAGTGGCACGGGCAAGGAGTTGGTAGCGCGTGCGTTGCACGATCAATCTGACCGCAGTCATGCCAACTTTGTACCCATCAATTGCGCCGCAATTCCGACAGGTTTGGTTGAAAGTGAATTGTTTGGCCACCGCAAAGGTTCTTTCACCGGCGCCATGACCGATCGCATTGGCCGGTTTGAGTTGGCCAATGGTGGCACCATCTTTTTAGACGAGATTGGCGACTTGTCTTTGGACATGCAAGTTAAATTGCTTCGCGTGCTGCAAGAGCGAAGTGTCGATCCTGTGGGCGGTACCAAGTCGGTTCCGGTGGATGTGCGGGTGGTGGCAGCCACGCACCGAGATTTAGAGCAAGAAATTGTGGCGGGTCGATTTCGGGAAGACTTGTACTACCGGTTGAATGTGTTGCCATTGAACACGCCAGCCTTGCGCCAGCGCAGCCAAGATGTGCCTGTGTTGCTAGCGCATTTTGCATCGCACTTTGCGCAAAAGGGGCAAACGCCGATTACTTTCGCGGCCGATTTTTTAGGCGCATTGCAAGACTACGCTTGGCCAGGCAACGTGCGAGAGTTGTCCAATTTGGTCGATCGATTTAGCACCCTGTTCAGCGGACAGCAACTTAAAATGAACACGGTGCCGCCATCTTTGTTGCCCAGAGGCTTGCAATTGATCCAAGCAGAGCGATTGGCCGCTTCACCTTCAGACAATACCGATCTGCCTGTGGTGGCGGGTGTGATGGCCATTGAAAATCACAGCGCCAATGCCGATGTGATGAACCCATTTGCCAACCCAGCGCCAGACCAGCCGCTGGATGCACACAACGAAGTTGAACACATCATCATGTTGGCACAAGGTCTGCCCAGTTTGCCACCTGAAGGCCTTTCCTTGAAAGACCGCTTGGCCGACATTGAGCGCGACCTGATTGTTCAAGCGCTGCAACGTACCGACGGTAATGTGTCTCAAACAGCCAGACTGTTGAATTTGCAGCGCACAACTTTGATTGAAAAACTCAACAAGTACGACTTGCGCCAAGGCACGATCTTGAACAACAGCTAAAGATCATTGGCGCGCAAAATGCAGCGCCAATGGATCAGGGCTTCACACTCACAACACCACCACTGCCAGAAGGTGCTGTGTCTGCAGATTGTGGCCTAGGGTACTGAACCATGCGCTCTCTTTGCCTTGCGGCCGCGGCTGCAGCTGCATTGGCTTGTGCTGTTTGTTGTGCTGCCAAATTGGCGGCTTGTGCTGCTGCCGAATTGGCTTGCGCACTGGCTTGCAGTTCTAGAGCTTGTCGCTCTCTTTGAATGCGTGCCAAATTTTCCATTTCGCGCTTCAGGCCGTTGCTGTCTGCCATAGAGCCCTGCACATTTTTCATGATGCTTGAAAGAGAGTTAATGGCATTGGCCTGCGATTGAAGGCGACCATCCAGCGACTGAACTTGCTTGGCTAAAATTTGATTTTTAGCATCCAGCTGTTTGACAGTTTCTTCGGGCACACCTTGCGCACTCTTAATAGATTCGCCTATCTTTGCCTCCAACTTGCCTTGCGCATCGGCAATGCCTTCTTGCTTGCCCACCATCTCTTGCAAGGCATCATTGACCGAGCCTACCATCTCCATGGACGCGTCCAGCTCTACCACGCGTTTGCCCACAGCAGAGACCATGGTGTCGAGTTGGTTGATTCTGGATTTGAGGCTGATAGACATGCCCGCAAAAATCATAGCTGTAATGAGCATGAGGCCACCAGCAGCACCAAAAATAATGAGTGTGTGTTTGCGTTGCTTCTTTTGCGATTCTTCTAATTTGACAATGACACTGCGCATGTGCTCGCCAGCGTGTGTGGCCAAATTGGCTGAGCGCGTGGCCAGCTCGGCAGAATCAAGAGCCAGCATTTTGATGCCCTCTAACTCTTCCTCGTGCGCTTGAGTAAGCGAGGCTGGTTTGACCGCCGTTTGATCGTGGGTGTCCTTGTGCGTTTCTTTGTCTGCATGTGCAGCATCATGGTGTTCATGATGAACAGAAGCCCCCGTTGTGGGTTCGCTGTGCTCAGCTGCTTTTGGTTTTTTATCGGTGCTCATGGCGTTTGCCTTTCAATGTGCTGTGCTTGAAGTGAAGGCTCAAGGCGCAGACTCAAGTTTGTCCAGTGCGCTTCGCAAGTTGTCATTTTCAATTTTCAAATGAACCACGCGCGCGGGGAAATCCATTTCGGGTTCTGCACGACGGGGAGTGGTCGTGTTGGCTACAGCACTCGATTCGTCAATAGCTTCTATTGGCTGTTGAGTTCCAGCTTCATTAGAAGTTGTCGTCTTTTCAGTTGCAGATGATGCGGGTCGAACAAAGGCCAAAGGATCTGAGCTTGCCAATGCAGCTGCAGTATTTGTTTGAACGCCTTCTTTCGGCGCACGCAACTCGGTATCGGCCTTGGCTGTGTCTTTGGGAGCAAGAAGATCCTTGTTCGCGGTAACGGCTTCCTTGGGCGCTTTCAAATCAGCATCGGGATTCACACCTACTTTAGGCACACGCAAATTGTTGTCGGCTTGCGCAGCTTCTTTTTCGGCACGCAAATCGCCGGAAGAAACTACGCCTGCTTTCTCAGCACGCAAATCACCAGAGGGATCAACACCTGCTTTTTCTGCTTTCAGATCCTTGCTGGCGCTGGAACCTTCTTTAGCGCCTTTTAAAATGTCATCTAAGATGACTGCTGCTTTTTCTGCACGCAATTCTTTGTCAGTTTTGACGTCACCTTTTTCAGCCCGAAGTTCATCCGTTGACTTCACAGCCTCTTTTTCAGCTCGAAGTTCTTTTTTCTTAAGCAATGCCTCTTTGGCTGCCGCAATCTCTTCATCCAGCGAAACGGGGGCTTTCTTACCCTTCAACTCTTCTTCGTCTTTGGTAATTTCGTTGGTCTCACCTGTCGCATCGTTCAGCACTTTGCGAATAGAGGCTTCTCCCACTTCTGCTTTTTTGCCTATGGCGTTGCTAGACCCCTCAGGAATTGAAACTCTGTGAGGTGAGCTTGACTTGAAAATTTCTGGATCGCTCATGGTCTTGTCCTAAGGTCTTGCAACGGGGGTTAAACGACTTTTTAAATTCCGCTCAGTGCGCACTGTGCCGGGGCTTGGCAAGGTGCTAAGTTTGGTAAATTCTTCGGCTGATTGCAAGGCTTCAAAGGGACCTGAAGCCAAAACAAAAGAAGCCAAGGGCTCATTAGGCTTATATACCGGCACAACTCGGGAATACTTTAGCCCTGGGTAGGCTTTTTTAACTTGTTGGGCAATGGCAAAGCTTTTGTAAGCGCCATGCAAAACCAGCCATCTCTTGGGGGGCAGTTGTTCTGCCCATTTTTTGCCTTCTAATGCTTCTTCAGGCATCTCTACCGAGGATTCGGCCACCTTGCTGGCTTGTGTGCTGGCTTCTTCTGGTAATTTAGAAGGCAAAACCTCTTCAGTTTGTGCAGCTTGAGATGGCTGAGCAGGCTGCGCTACCTGAGCAGTCTCGGGCGCTTGGGCTGGCTCAGAAGCTTCTTTCTGTTCTTTAGCCTTAGCATCGGCCTCAGCCCTAGCCTCAGTGCGCTCCGCGCCAAACTTGAGCCAAGCAAAAGCCTCGGGTTGCAGCCATGCCACAAAGAATGTACTGCCCATAAGCAGTGCCAAAACCACCAAGAAGCCAACAGCCATCTTGGGCGTTGCCAATTTGAATTTCTTTTTTGCTTTTGTGGGCGCCGCTTTATTTGAATCTCGCACAGCGCGAAGGGCTGCTGGCACGTGCTCCATCAGCCTAAGTTGATCCAGCATGGGCCGCACATCTTCCTCTTGCCCTGCAGCGCGTGCTTGGTTCCAAAAAGTTTGAGTTTGCGAGGAATTGGGCAGTTCAATCTGCCATCGCATTACTTTTTTGCCTAAGGCACCTAGGATGTTGGCGCTGGATTCGGTACCAGACATCCACAAAACCACCCTCACTTTGGAGCCAGGAAATTGCTGCAGCAATTGGCCTAACAATTCAATTTCGTGTGGCGCCATGCTGTGCGCATTTTTAACCACCCAAACTTTTCGAACATCACTCAAGCTACCGGCTTTTAAGGCTTCTTGCACCGACATTTCTGATACCAACTGATTGAAGTTTTCAATCAAGACATCTGCATCTGCAGGGCTGTAACTTTCCAGTGTTCCATTTGGCATGGTTTCGCGCAAATGGTTCAAGAATATTTGACCGTAATAATTGAGCAAAGCCGTATGCGGACAATGCACCACCACGCACATGCCTTCGCGCGCAACCCCCGCCACGCAGGCTTGCATGCGCGCTTGGTCTAAGGGTTGAAAGAAAAGATCGGTCATGGCAAAGATAGAGGTAGCTCAGGATGACTGAACAAGTTTGCCGCTGGCATCGAACTGCATCGATGGCGGAATTTTGGGGCTTGGCTTGCGCATGCGCTCCATGCCCGGCCGCACGTCGGCCAAGCTAAATACATAGGCAATGACTTGAGCAACCGCCAAGTACAAGGCTTCAGGAATAGGGTGGTCTAGTTTGGTAGTGAAATACAGCGCACGGGCCAGGGGCGGTGCTGCAAAAATTTCAACACCGTGTTTTTCGGCTTCTTCGCGAATGCGTTGCGCTAAAAAGTCCGAGCCTTTGGCCAGCAGCATCGGCGCGCCGTCACCGGTAGGGTCGTAAGACAAGGCCACCGCAAAGTGCTCAGGGTTGGTAATGACCACGTCGGCGTCTTTGACTTTCTGAAGCATTTTAGAGTTGGCCATTTCGCGTTGACGTTGCCGAATCTTGGCCTTGACTTCAGGCTGGCCTTCCATGTCCTTCATCTCGTCTTTCACTTCCTGCTTGGTCATTCGCATGCGTTTCATGAAAGCAAAGCGTTGGTAAGGTGCGTCTATGAGTGCAATGACAAGCAAGCTCAATGACAACCACAAGGCCGATTCGCCAATCAAGATGCCAGCATGTGCCAAGGCCGGCTCTAAACCCATCTGACCCAAGGCCATGAGTTGATCAAGCTGGCGACTGACCAAGACCCACAACACAGTGGCCACCAGAGAAAATTTCAAAATAGCCTTGCCCAGTTCAACCACGGCTTTGCTACCAAACATGCGAGAAAAGCCCTCCAAAGGGCTGAGCTTGCCAAAATTAGGCAACACACTTTTCATGGAAAACAAATAGCCACCTGTGGCACCGCTAGACAGCACAGCCAGTACAGCCGTGACACCCAAAATAGGCACGATGAGCAAAAAGCTTTCGCCAATTTGCGATGCAAAGGCAGTCGCCAGAAGTCCGGGGTTGTCTAAAGTTTTGCGATCAAACTTAAAACCCTGAGCAAACAAAGTGGCCATGCGAGTCATCCACGCACTGCCAATGAAGTACATAACCAAAATAGCACCAATGGTGACGGCCGCAGCGGGCAACTCTACAGAGCGCGCCACTTGCCCGTCGTCGCGAGCGTTGCGAAGTTTTCTGGCGGTGGCTTCTTCGGTGGGTTCTGAGCTGCTGTTTTCAGCCATGGTGTGTGGCCTCCATTAGGAAAGTCCAACCAATGTTCGGACTTGAAAAAAACCTTGCATCCAAAGCCATTGAATGCGCGCGCCAATGCTGGGAAGTGCCAAAATTAAAATGCCAAAGCCCGCAAAAATCATGGCGGGAAATCCCACCGAGAAAATGTTCAAACTGGGAGCTGCTCTGGTGGCCACACCCAAACCAATGTTGATGAACAACAAAGCCACCATGACTGGGAGGGCCGTGAGCAGCGCGCCCAGAAACAACATCGAGCTCCATGCCACCAGTTGTCTCCATGCCATGTCGCCCAACAAATTGCCACCGATGGGCAAGCTGGTAAAACTTTCGACGACCAAATTGAGCAACATGCCATGACCGCCTAGGCCGACAAAGATCAGGGTGGCCAGCACCAACAAAAATTGACTGATGACGGGCACGTTGCCCATGTTGGGGTCAATCATGGTGGCCATTGACAAGCCAATGGCGTTGGCAATGGACATGCCCGCCACCACAATAGCGCCAGTGACCACTTGAAGCATGAGACCCATGAGCAAGCCAATCGTGAGTTGATTGGCGATTTCAAGAAGTCCGGCTGCAGACAGGGGGTCAATTGTGGGCCAGGTGTGAAGCGGATAAACCAACCAAGTAATGGACATGGCCAACACAATACGGATGCGTAAATTAACCGCGCGCAATGAAAAAATGGGCGCAGCAATGAGCAGCGCCGAAATTCGCAGCATAGGCCAGATGAGCGAGTAAAAGCGCTCTAGCAATTCAACGGCTGCAACATCCATGGTGAAGCGATGTTAAGTGAACAAACCAGGTATTCGCTGGAAAAGAGCACGGGTGTAATCGACCAAGGTAGTAAGTTGCCACCCGCCCACTACAGCCAGGGTAATGGCCAATGCGGCCAGTTTGGGAATGAAACTTAAAGTGGCCTCATTGATAGAAGTGGCAGCTTGAAGCACGCCAATGATCAAACCCACAATGAGTGCCACGCCAAGCAAGGGTGCTGATATTAAAACAGTCATCCAAAGGGCTTGTCTGCCCAAATCAACAACGGTAGAGGTGTCCATGGTAGAGCTCCTTATTAGGTCACAAAGCTAGCGGCCAAAGAGCCTAAGATGAGGCTCCATCCGTCTACCAAAACAAACAGCATGAGTTTGAAAGGCATCGAGATCATCATTGGCGAAAGCATCATCATGCCCATGGACATGAGCACACTGGACACAATCAAATCGATGACCACAAAGGGGATGTAGATTAAAAAGCCAATGGTGAAAGCGCTTTTCAATTCGGACGTGATGAAGGCTGGCACCAATGTTGAAAAAGGCACAGCCGCCGCATTCACTGGCGCGTCCTTGCGAGCCATTTGCATGAACAAGCCAATGTCATCTTCACGTGTTTGCTTCAGCATGAAACCTCGCAGCGGTTCTTCAGCGGCCGCCAATGCTTTTTCAAAGGACATGCCATTTTGCATGTAGGGCACCACGGCATTGTTGTAGATGTCGCCCAAAACAGGCGACATGATGAATAAAGTGAGGAACAAAGCCAAGCCCACCAACACCGTGTTAGGAGGCGTTTGGCCGGTACCTAGAGCTTGCCTCAATATGGACAGCACAATGATGATTCGAACAAACGAAGTCATCATTAACAAAAAAGAAGGCAGCAGCGTGAGCGAAGTCATCAGCGCCAGCAGTTGCAACGTCAGGCTGTATTGCGTACCAGATTTGCCGCCACTGACATTGACCATGGGAATGCCCTGGGCCGCCGCCACAAAAGGAAAAGCCATCACAACGATGGCGACGATGAAGCTGGCCCAAACGACTGGTTTACGTAACATGTTGAACTCCGCCTGGCGCGTGAGCGTCTAAGGCATGGTGTGAATGAGAAGTATCTAGAGAATCTGCAGTCGCTAGGGTACCATCGGGCCAACTGGCGATGCCATTGATTTGGGTGGGGCTGATGCCAATGAGAACTTCACGCTCGCCCACGCGAACCAGCGCTACTTTTTGACGAGGGCCTACACTTAAGCTCTCAAGGACCTGCAAACGACGACCCGCATTTTGATCGTTCATTTTGCCTTGCAATTTTCTCAGGACCCACAAAAGAGCCACCAATAGAGCGATCACCAAGCCTAGGCTGCCGAGCATCCTAAAAACGTCAGCGCCTGTAATGCCGGGTGCCATGTATCAGCTCACAAATTCTTCATGCGTTCGGCTGCAGGGGCTACGCGGGTTAGGCGAACACCATAACGATCGTTGACCAGCACAATTTCGCCTTGTGCTACCACGGTGTTGTTGACCAACAGGTCTAAAGGTTCGCCAGCAATGCGGTCTAGTTCGACCACGCTGCCTTGGGTTAAGCGCATGAGGTCGCGAATTTTAATTTGTGCCCGGCCCACCTCGATGGACATGGTGACAGAAATATTTTGCAACACTTCTTGGTCGATTTTGCCTGAGGCATCAGTCAACAAAGGCTTGTCAAGGGTGGCGTCTGTGGTATCGGTCATGACAGTTTCCTGGAAAAATTATTGCAAGCTTGGGACGTAAGCGCGTTCTACTTGAACCGCGACTTGAGCACCCAAGGCGCCGACCTGAACATCAAAGGCAGGCAAACCATTGACCATCATGCGGGCCAATTCGGGCTTCTTGAAAAACAAAACATCGCCTTCTCGCATGGCTTCAATTTCGCCATAGGAGGTTTCAATGTGACCCAACAAAACGCGAGCTTCAAGGCTGGCGCTTTCAACAGCGTCTTCGAGTTCGTCGCGCCATTGTTTGTCTGACTCTTCGTTGCCGTCCCCCGATTGCACACGACTGCGCAGCAATTCTCGAATGGGCTTTAAGGAGGAATAGGGGTAGACCAAATCGATAAAGCCTTGCGCATCGATGTTGCCTTCTGCTTCAAATCGAGTCAGGATGACCAAGTCATTCTCATCTGCAATTTGAGCAAACTGCGGATTGATTTCTGAGCTGACCAATTCAAATTCGAGGGGCATGATCGGTGACCATGCTTCTTTAAGCGATTTGAAAAACACTTCCAAAATCATATTGATGATTCTGGACTCGGTGGGCGTGAACAAGCGGCCTGGCGGCAGATCGCCCACACCTCGTCCAAAGCCACCAAAGAAAGTGTCTAGTGAGCTAAAAACCACCGTAGGGTCAATGACCACAATGGAGTAGCCCCGCAAGGGGTTCATCCGAATCATGTTGACCGACATGGGGGCTTTCAGGCCTTTGAGGTAGTCACCAAATCGAACAATTTGAACTTGCGTGCCATTGACCTTGGGGCTGGTGCGCAGCATTTCCAACAAGCCCAAGCGAAACACACGAATGAAACGCTCGTTGATCATGTCCAGCGAGCTGACATTGACGCCTAAGCTGCTGTCTTCGCTGGCCAGATCGTATTTTTTAATGCGCGCTTTGGTGTTAAACCCCGTGTCAACAGGAATAGAGCCATCCTTCACGCCCTCGGCCAAGCTCGAGAGTTCATCGGGTGTTAAGAGGGAAGTGGCCATGTCAATTCAAATGCACAAAAAGGATGTTGCTTATTTTATTGAACGATGAAGTTCGTGAAGTAGACATCTTCTACGCCGCCAAAGTCTTCGTACTTTTCAAGCAATGTGTTGATGGCGTCACGAATCTTGGCGCCCAACTCTTTTCTAAATTCAGGTTTGACCATATCTGCTTCTTGTGTTTGACGCATGACATCCATGATGACAGAGCGTAAAGCAAATTCATGCTTTTTGACGTTTTCGAAAACGCGTTCGTCATAATGGGTCATCACGGCCAATTGAACCGACATCACCTTTTTAGAGCCACTCAAGTTAACCAAAAACTCGCGCTCAATTTGCATGTAGGTGTACTCAAAGCGTGTGAGCTCGGGCGACTCTTTGGTTTTCTTGCCTGGTTTGCCGTCCTTGCCGTCTTTTCCCTTCGCATCTTTACCGCCATGGCCATCGGCTGCAGCTTCTGCGTGCTCGAGGTCAACAGGTTTAGGATTGAAAAATCCAGTGAGGAACAGCGTGCCGACTACCGTGCTGGCCAAAATGACAAGCAGGCCAACCACACCCACAATGATCAAGACGATCGGGTTTCTGGGCTTTTTCTCGCCTGCACCTTCCTCTGCTACTTCTTCAACTGCTGCTTCAGCCATATGGCACCTCTATAAAGAATATTTGTACACCTAAGATTGAACCTGATCAAGCCAAAGTGTCCCATGCATCTGCCGATCGCTTTTCAATGATGCGGCTCGCCTGATGAACAGGTTGAGCTGCTTCGGCTTCGGACTCAGATCCCGCGTTGCCAGAAAAACGCTGGGGTGTCGGATTCCCGCCAGATTCGCGCTTGCTTTCGCTGTTTACCCAGACATCAGCAACTGCCGTGCCTGATTGCGCCAAACTGTCCTTTAATTTCGACATTCCTTGCGTAATGAGTTCTTTGGTAAGCATATTTTCAGTTCGGAACACGGCATCTAGGCCGCCAGCATGCATGTCCAGCTCCACATCAATTTGCCCTAAGTGGCCAGGATTGAGTTTCAGATGCAGGCGCCATTGTCCACGTTCCATCTGCTCTTGGAGCCTTTCCCCCAAAGCTTCTCCGAGTTTATTGGCCAATTCTTGAATTTGTCCAGTTCTGTCTGCCAATTGAGCCTTCTCGCCCTGCGCACTGAGAGAGCTGTTTGCGATAGCAGACAGGCTGATGGGGGCCTTGGTGTTGTCCGAGGCATTTAAAGGCGTTGCACTTGAGTTGTCGTCGGCGCCGGCGGCCAAGGCCAAGGCCAAGTCAGCCCCTAAATCCAAGCCAATGTCGGTTGAACCCAAGTCTAGAGTGCCTTGGCCAAAGGAGCCGCCCTCTTTATCACCCAGCTTGCTTGACATAATTTCTGCCCACGTCGATGACTGCAGGTTGCCATTGAGCTTGGCCAATTGCTTGGTCATGGTTTCCCACTGGGGTACCAATCGCATGCGCATGGCATCCAAAGGACCCAGCTCTGGATTGAGTTGTGCATCGGTAGCCGCTGCCTCTGCAGCGCTTGGAACCCAGCCTGTCAAGGTTGATGGCACCCCCAAATTCTGAACCACAGCAGTAACACCCGTTGTGGTCAGCAGCTTGTCTAAGTCAGAGACTTTTGGAGAAGTGATCCCCAGTGTCTCTGTACCCGCTTGGGTTAAATGAGGCGCCTCTGCCCAGACAGAAGTTGCAACTTGGTTGGAAATGGGCAGGGCGTTCGGGTGATTGCTGAGCCAATTTAAAGTGGCTGTCGTTGGGAAAGCTGATTCTTGAGGGGCATTGAGTGTGCCAGCCGTTAGGGTAAGGCTTTGATCCCCCATGGTAGAAAGTGGGTTACTTAATCCAAAACTGGAAAAAGATACAGAGTTGCCCACACTGGCCGCCATGCTTGTCGCGTTCAAAGCTTGGGTTGGACTGCTTGCTAAATCACCAAATAAGGCTTTGACAGCACTTTCTCCCAGGCCTTGAGCCCTTGCAAATGCAGCCAGACTGTTCGCATCTGGAATGGGTGATGCCGTGGTGATGACAGCAAATTGCTCACCCAGTGCAAGGGTTTGAAGACCGGATTCAGTCACCCCGAAAGTGTCAGTCGTCGCACTTGCTTCTTTGCCTTCTTCGCCAGAAGCGGCAACTTCTTGCCGCCCCGACTTGTTCAGAAGGTCTCGCATCAAGCCAGCAAATTCTTTCCCATTCATGGGGGTCGACAAGCTGTCATCAACGGCCGTGGCAGCTGCTGGAGCCCCACTGGACAAGGGATTGGAGATGGTGCTGGTCGAAAAATTCAGGTTGTTGTCCATGTTGTTTCCATGTTCATAGTTCATCCCCACAGCGGCAAATGACTGGAGGGGTGCTTTGTATTAGCAAAAACCGTGACAGGACACGGCTTGCCGCTTATGGGAGTTGTCATGGGCTGGGCGCCCTGTCGGCTTTGAACATGGCATGGACTTTGCTGAGTCAGATGAACTTTGGAAAAAATATGTTCAATCTCGGCTTTTTCAACCTGATTTACCGCAAAAGCACACCATGAGCGCCTTGACCCTGTCAACGGTTCGACAGAACCTGTCTAAATTTGATTACGCCGGCCTGGGCCTACCAGCCATGGTGTTGTTGATCATGGCCATGTTGGTGGTACCCCTGCCAGCGCTGCTGTTGGACATTTTGTTTACCTTCAACATTGGCTGCAGCTTGCTGGTCATCATGATTGCCATCGGCACTCGCAAGCCGCTTGAATTTTCTTCTTTCCCTTCTGTGTTGTTGTTCGCCACCATGCTCCGCTTGGGCTTGAATGTGGCGTCTACCCGTGTCATTTTGGTCAACGGCCACGAAGGCCATGAGGCTGCTGGCAAAGTGGTGGCGGCTTTCGGCGAGTTCGTGATTGGCGGTAACTACGTCGTGGGTTTCATCATCTTCTCGATTTTGATGATCATTAACTTCATTGTGGTGACCAAAGGAGCTGGCCGTGTATCTGAAGTGAACGCCCGTTTTACATTGGATGCCATGCCTGGCAAGCAAATGTCGATTGACGCTGATTTGAATGCCGGCGTGATTGACCAAGAAACTGCCAAAAAGCGCCGCGAAGAACTTTCACAAGAGTCTGACTTCTTCGGCTCCATGGACGGTGCCTCTAAATTTGTGTCTGGTGACGCAGTGGCCGGCTTGCTTATTTTGGTCATCAACTTGATTGGTGGCTTGGCGATTGGTGTGGGTCAGCACGGTCTGTCAATGTCTGAGGCAGGTCGTATCTACACCTTGCTGACCATTGGTGATGGCTTGGTTGCTCAAATTCCATCGCTGTTCTTGTCTTTGGCAACTGCCATCATTGTGACCCGTGTGACCACCTCTGAGTCGATGACCGAGCAGGCGACATCGCAGCTTTCCAATCCAACAGCCTTGTACATGTCAGCCACCATTTTGGCCATCATTGGTTTGGTGCCTGGCATGCCTCACATGGTGTTCATTGTGTTGGCTTTGGCCACAGCAGGCTTAGCTTGGCGCATTACCAACAAAGCCGATGTGCCAGAAGCCACGCCCGCAGAGCAAGCCGCCCAAGCCGCGTTGGAAGAACCCAAAGAATTGGACTGGGACGATGTTGATCAAGTCGACTTGATTGGCCTTGAAATTGGCTACGGTTTGATCCCCTTGGTGAACCCTGAAACAGGCGGTCAACTCATGAACCGTGTGAAGGGCGTTCGTAAAAAATTGTCTGCTGAACTGGGCTTCTTGATTCAACCTGTTCGAATTCGCGATGCATTGACCATTGATCCTGATGCTTACCACATCGTTCTGAAAGGTGTCGTACGCGGAAAAGGACAAATTAAAGTGGGCAAAGAATTGGCCATCAATCCTGGCCAAGTTTATGGCCCGCTAGAAGGTGAAGCGACCAAAGAGCCAGCATTTGGTTTGGAGGCTGTCTGGATTGATCCAAGCCAGCGCGATATGGCGCGAACATTGGGCTATACAGTTGTAGATGCCAGCACCGCGGTGGCAACTCATTTGAACAAAGTTTTGCGTGACAACGCTGCCGACCTGCTCAGCCACGATGAAGTTCAGCAGTTGTTAGATAAGTTGGCAACCAAGTCACCTAAGCTGGTAGAAGACTTGGTACCAGGTAAGTTGTCATTGGGTGTGGTCACACGCACATTGCAAAACTTGCTCAACGAGTCTGTGTCTATTCGCGATATGCGCACCATTGCTGAGACATTGTCCGAGGTGGCCAGCCGCACACAAGAGCCCGATCAACTCACATCACTTGTGCGTCCTAAATTGGGCCGCATGATTATGCAAAGCTTGGTGGACGAGTCGAATGCCCTGTCTGTCATGACTTTGGACCCTAACTTAGAGCAGTTGTTGCACAACGTGTTGCAGCAAACTGCGCCTGGCCAAAGCATGGCTTTAGAGCCAGGTTTGTCAGAGCGGTTGTTTGCAGCCTTGCGCGAAGGCGCACGCGCAGTTGAAGAAATGGGTCACCCCGCCGTCTTGGTGGTGTCGCCTGCCATTCGCCCTTGGTTGTCCAAGGCAGTTCGCTATCGAGTGAACGAGATGACTTTGTTGTCATACAGCGAAATTCCAGATGATCAAAGTGTCAAGGTGGTTCACACCGTACATGCTGAAACACGTTAATTGATTCAAACCTAGACGCAAGAATAGAGACCGCCATGGAACTCAAACGAATCCTCGCAAGAGACACACGCAGTGCAACCGAACAAGCGATGGCTTTGTACGGCAAAGACGTACTGATCATTTCAAACCACCGTGTGGGTGGTCAAACTGAACTGGTCATTGCGCTTGAGGTCGAAACCGTCGAGATGGAAGCGAGTGATGATGAGGCGCTGACACTTGAGGCTTCAGAGCCAACGACTTCAATGGAGAAAGACGGCGCAGATTTTGACGATCATTTGGCCAATGCCTTGTTGGCGCCCCTACGTGCGGCTGCTTTGAACACAGATACAAGCGTCGCCCCCGCCATGACTTTGGCAGAGCAAACTCGTGAAAACGAACGCGGTAAAGAAATTGTGTCGCTGGTGATTGAAGAGCTGTCGGCATTGCGTCAAGAAATTCGCATGAACCAGCAAGTTTCGGCTTGGGAAACACAACAACAATGGCCGGAGCATTTGCAAGAATTGGTCAACAATTTGTGCGAAGCCCCAGTGCCTTCTGCGTTAAGAACATTGCTTTTGTCTGGCTTGAAAGAACAAAAGAATTTGAGCGAAGCAAGAACAAGCTTGCAGCAACAATTGCTCTGCAATCTGAAATCAAAATCGCAGCAATTTGTTTTGTCGGGCGTGCATGCCGTTGCCGGTTCATCGGGCGCTGGCAAAACACTCATGACCGTTCGTTGGGCGCAACATGCAGCTCGCCAGATGGGCTCTCACAGAGTGGCGGTGGTGTCCTACCAAGATGACCGAGCTGGCGCATGGTCACAAATTCAACAGCTCTCTGCGCAGGCAGAGGTCGACTGCTACCGTGCGGCCAATGCTGAAAGCTTGGGGCAGCTCTTGAAAGAGTTGTCGTCTAGGCAATTGGTTTTAATTGACACCTCTGGCGTTCAAATGACAGACCGCCTCTCTGAGATTTTGGCGCTTGACCCCAATTGCCAGTTTCACGCGGTATTGCCCGTGGATGCTTCCAGTGTCTCTTTGAAGCGTGTTTTGACCGATCCAGGCTTGGCTTGGAGTAGCCTGATGCTGACCAAATTCGATGAATCTAGCGCGCCTTGGCCTCTGATTCAATTTTTGAGCAACGATCAGACCCATTTGAGCCTTTCTATGGGCAGCGAATCTGATAAATTGAGCGCCGGAGTGTTAACCTTAAGCCCTGAAGTTTTGGTCAATTTAGCCATTGCGCGATGCATGCCTGAATTTAAGCCCACCGAGACACCCGAGATTCTTGCACCCTTATCAAATACTTTGAACTTGTCCAACATTGATCTGAACATGATTCGACCTGCTAGGCAGCAGGCTTCTCCACCTATTTTGGTGACACATGGATAAGCCAAAGCGCACTCAAGTCATTGGCGTGGCCAGTGGCAAAGGCGGAGTTGGCAAAACCACCGTCTCTGTGAACTTGGCTGCAGCGTTGCAGGCCGCAGGTTCGCGTGTCATGTTGTTTGACGCCGACATGGGTTTGGCCAATGCCCAAATTTCCATGGGCGTGCGGTGCCCCTTCAATTTGAGTGATTTTCTGAGCGGTGCCAAAACACTGAAAGAAATCATTGTGACCACCCGCCAGGGCGTGAAACTGGTGCCTGGCAGTTCAGGCCGACAAGACATGGCCGCCCTCGATGAAATGGGCGCTGCCAACATCATTCAAGCTTTTAGCAGCTTGGTAGACCCCATTGACTATTTGATAGTTGACATGGCCGCTGGCATTGCACCGTCTGTGTTGACATTTTTATCGGCCACCGAACGCAGGTTTGTGGTGGTCAAAGACGACCCTTCTTCCATTGCGGATGCCTATGGCACCATCAAAATCATGATTCAAGATCACGGCCTGGAAGAAATTTACCTCATACCCAATGGTGTGGGGAGCGCCCAAGAGGGTTACCAATTGTTTGAGCGCATTAACAATGTGTGTGCGCGGTTTTTAAACCGCTCTATTCGCTATTTGGGCTCGATTGAAAACGATGAAATGATTTTGCAGGCCCATAAAAAATACATGCCTGTCATTGAGTTTGCGCCCACCAGCTCTTCCTCCAGAGACTTTAGGCATTTGGCAAAGGCCATTCAAAACCTACCGCAAGTGCCGCCTGTTTCGGGTGGTTTGCAGTTTTTCATGGAGCGACGTTTGTCTTCTTCAGACGTTTAAACCCCCATGGCCAACTCCACCCGACTTTACGAAGAGGTTCAAAACAACAGCGAAGCGCTGGTCATGGCCCATTTGGGCATGGTCAAGCGCGTGGCTTTGCACCTCAAAGTTCGGTTGCCGCCCTTCATGGAGTTGGACGAACTCATTCAAGTGGGCATGATTGGACTGTTAGAGGCCGCACGAGCTTACAACCCCAGCAAAGGCATCGAGTTTGAAAACTTTGCTCACAGCCGTGTTCGCGGTGCCATTTTGGACGAGGTCAGGCGCCTGTCTTTCTTGCCACGCTCGGCGGTTGCCATTAATAAATCGCACAGCGAGGCCACGCACGAGTTGGCTGCCGAACTGGGCCGCACGCCCACCCAAGGCGAGTTGGCCGACCACATGGGCAAGGACATTGAGCAGTTTCACAAAGAGCGAACGCAAGCGCGCCGTTTTGAAACCTATTCCATGGAAGTTGTCACTGAAGAGGTCATGAGCATTGCCACGGACTCTTCTCAGCAACCCGAGGCCATTGTTGAACACGAACAGTTTATGGGCGCTCTAACAGGTGCCATTGGCGATTTGCCCGAACGCGATCAGTTGTTAATGAATTTGTACTACGTTGAAGAGCTCAATCTCAAAGAGATTGGTGAAGTTCTGGGTGTGACAGAGTCGCGTGTGAGCCAGTTGCTCACGGCCGTGGTCAAAAAGCTGCGCGGCACCTTGAAAGTTGAGCCGGTTAACAGCGGCAAATCTAAGGCTGGCAAGGCATGAACATGCTAGCAAGCGGCAACAATTTTCCGGTGTCCGCACCATTAACGGCCTTTTCTCTATTTAATGAAGAGAATGGCTCAAGTTACAAGTTGTACCTCCGATACCAGCAGTGTCTGGATCAAAAGGAGTACGACATCATGAGATTACATTTCAAAGCCATGGAAAGCTACGGTGAAGGCAACAACACTTCACAGGCAATGGTCGCCGACAAGGTAGAGTTGATTCAGATGCTGTTTGACGGCCTGCTCGACAGCTTGGTCACAGCGCGTGGCCACATCCAACGCAATGCCATTGAAGACAAGAACAAGAGCCTGGTTCGTGCCGGTCGCATTGTGATTGGTTTACAAGGCGCCTTGGATTTGGACAAAGGCGGCGACTTGGCCCGCAATTTGCATGAGCTGTACAGTTATGTCACACGTCGTTTGGTGTATGTGAATGCTCACAACGACTTGGCAGTGTTGGAAGAAGTCCAAACCTTGATGGGTGAAATTCGTCAGGCTTGGCGTGATGTTCCTAATTTGTTGCCAAAATCAGCACCTGTTTCAGGTGTGCCTACGTCTGCAGCAATGCATTGAGGCTTGCGCCTTTAAGGGGCGTAGATGGAGAGTGACTTTGACGGGCGACGCTGGGATTTCCTAGCCGCCCGTTTGGCCGTTTTTGGAGAGAAATATGAATGCGATTATTGGTATCGTTGTTTTGATGATTTGCGTGTTCGGCGGCTTTATCATGGCTGGCGGAAGCATGAAGCCGATTATCAAATCCGCGCCGATTGAGACCTTCATTATTTTGGGCGCGGGTATTGGCGGCATGCTGATTGGCAACAGCATGGACATTTTCAAAGGCGCCTTGGGCGGCATGGGCAAAGTGTTCAAAGGGCCGGCTTATCACAAGGCAGATTATTTGAGCACCATTTTTGTGGTGTCAAAAATCATGAAGACCCTCAAAACAGAGGGGCCTGTGGCGCTTGAAGCGCACATTGAAAATCCAGAATCCAGTGCCATCTTTGCCGAGTATCCCAAAATGTTGCACGACCATGCCCTGTTGGATTTGGTTTGCAACACAGTTCGATTGATGGTGGTGTCTACCAGCCCGCTCAGCCCCTATGCGGTGGAAGACGTCATGGACTTGTCTATCAAAACACACCATCACGACGCTCTTAAGGCACAAGCTGCATTGGCCACTTTGGCCGGTGCTTTGCCCGCTCTGGGTATTGTGGCTTGTGTGTTAGGTGTGGTTAAAACCATGGACGCGATTGACCAACCGCCAGCTGTGCTGGGAGCCATGATTGGTGGCGCTTTGGTGGGCACGTTCTTGGGCGTGTTCATGGCCTATGGTTTCATTGAACCTATGGCATCGCGCTTGGCTCAGATCATTGACGATGAAGGCCAAATTTACAAAGTGGTGAAACAAATCATCATTGGTACTTTGCATGGTCACCCTATGCCTTTGATCATTGAGGCCGCGCGAGCGGGTATCAGTCACCACAATCAGCCTAGTTTTGCTGAAGTGTTTGACGGGTTGCGAGGCTAATTAAAATGGCTGAGGCAGTTTTAGAGGCCCCTACAGAAGAAGCTCTGGCTGCTGCAGCGCCTGCAGAAGCGGGCGCAGATGTGGCCGTCGAGGCTGCACCTGAGGCGGAGGCCGAGGCCCTCATTCCAGAAGAGGCCGATGCCGATGCGCCGGTGGTGGTGGCGCCCTCTATTACCATTAAAAAAATCATGGACGATGGGCACGGTGGTGCTCATGGCGGTGCTTGGAAAATTGCGCTAGCCGACATGATGACCGCCATGATGGCCTTCTTCTTGTTGATGTGGCTGTTGGGTGCTTCCAATGCCGACCAACGCAAAAGTGTGGCGGACTATTTCAAACCTACCTCGCAAAGTAACGTCACCATGGGCAAGTTGGCGGGCTCTGATGGCATGCTGGGCGGTGCCTCGGTGATAGACACCGAGGGCTTTCCATTTCAGGCAAAGCAGACCAACATGTTGAACATGGTGACACCACGCTCGCAAGGCGGGCCTACTGAAAACGATCCTTCCCCCAACGGTGCCGACAGCAAAGAGTCGGGCCAAGACGGCGATCCAGGCAAAAAAGGCAAGGAAGCCGCAGACCAAGCCAACTTTGACAAGATGGAAAAAGACATCAAAGAGGCTATGGCGCAGAACCCCAAGTTAGAAAATTTGAAAGACCAAGTGAAGTTTGCGCGGGACAAAGACGGCTTGCGCATTGAAATCATTGACAAGGCTGACTTTGCCATGTTTGGACTGGGCAGCACCAATATGACGCCAAGGGCTCAAGCTTTGTTGGCAGAGGTGGGTAAAACTTTGGAAAGTTTGCCCAATAAAGTTGCCATTCGAGGTCATACCGACAGTGTGAAATTTGCCAACACAGATGGCAAAAACAACTGGGCTTTGTCTGCCGAGCGTGCCGAGGAAACTCGCAAGATCATTGGCAAAAAAGGCATACCTGATAGCCGATTTGCCAAGATTGAAGGCGTGGCCGATACGGCGCCTTACAACCCGAATGACCCCAAAGACCCGCGCAACAGGCGGATCAGCATCACGGTAATGAACCAATAAACAAGCCGTTTAGCCAGCCAGTCTTTGCACACCGCTAAAGCTGCCTTGCTGGTACACCAAGGGTGAGCCTTCGGTAAAGCCACAGCGCTCCACTTCACCAATGAAAATAATGTGATCGCCTTCTGGGTATTGGCTGCGGTTGCGGCATTCA
>Ga0214921_10002546_pt1 | contig 29452 bp, 44 predicted proteins | sample LL1505_MetaG_FD_177992 | JGI IMG/M metagenome (GOLD analysis project Ga0214921, IMG submission 177992) | Freshwater microbial communities from Lake Lanier, Atlanta, Georgia, United States - LL-1505 | ecosystem: Environmental > Aquatic > Freshwater > Lake | place: USA: Georgia | collected...
TTCTTTCTTTGGTGGTCTTCCAGATGCTTTTTCATTACATAAGATTTTCATACAAGAGTTAATGAATTCATCATTAATAACTGGTAATGTATTATTCTTATCATAATGGTCTAACAAAAAAAGTTTCATAAACATCATAGTTTGAATAATAATTTTATTACACTTAATTACGGCATTTGTAATTTTAGGTAAATTAATGTCAGGATGTTTCAAGACACTTTTTAAGGATGTTTTAATTCCTTTGAAAAAGTCGTCAGGTGGTTTTTCTTTTATTTCCATCCCTTATAATATTCCTTAATATTTTTATTTTAAGTATTTTTCGCTAAATATAATTTATTTCAAATAAAATTGAAATAAATTTTATATAAATATATTTATTTATAAATAATAATATGAGTAAAAAGAAATTATTAGGTGATTTAGAACCTCCATCTCAATATATAATTATAACAAATCCTGATGGTGGTCATACAGGTCAAACAGCAGGTTATATAACTTTACGAGAAGCAAAAAAGGTTTTAAAAGATGAAAGCGTTTGTGTGTATATTTTTAAAATTCCAAAAGTAAGTTATTGTAGTAGTCCTTTGTTAAAGTATCCTTTAGGTGAATTTTATAGTTGCACAGAAATTAATAAAGTTACAGAAGAAGTATGGTGTTCTCTTAATGTTGAAAATTTAAAAAATAAAGAAAAAGATTTTTCGGAATATATTGAATTAAAATCGTCATATAATGAAGTGTATAAAGAGTGGGAGATAGAGATAGTATATCATGAAGTCAATTAACTAATCCTAATTGATACATTTTCATTGTAACCTTGAAAATTAAATCTTACACTATATTGTTTTAACTCTTTTTTCAAATAAGTAAATAATTCAAGTAATGTTTTTTTTATTTCTTCATCAGGAATATCAGCATTTGGTCTAACAATTTCTCCATAAACTCTTATTGATGGTTCTTCAACAACATTTTCTTCATAACAATACATTAAAGTTTCTACATTTGATAACAAAACACATAAATTTGTTTTTTTATCTACCATCCTTTGTCTTATCCATTTTTTAACTAATTCTTTTACATCTTCATAACTCCATAATTTAGTTATTAGATTACCATCTTCGTCTTTAATTGTATATTCAAGACCAATTATACCACTAAATTGTCTTAGTTTTGTAGTTGTTAATGTTAATTCATTAATTGTCTCTGTTATCGTTTCGTTAATTTTATTTTTAATTGTTTCGTTAATAAAACTAGTCAAACAATTCTCAGTTAATTTAACGCTTTCTTTGAATTTATTTTGTAAGTTATTAAAATCTTTTTCTAATTTTGTAATTTTTCCTAATGGAAATGAATTGTATGGTTCTATTTCTGGTTCTAGTTCTGTCATTTAATTGTAGATTATTATTATCTCTTATCTTTATATCTATAATTTTTTAATTCAATTTTTTTATAATAAATATGTCATTTAATAAATTCGTCATCAATATATAAATTAAAATCTTTTTTATTAAATAATAACATTAATTTAATTTCAAATTTATAAATATTACTGATTTGAAAAGATATATTATAACTATTAATATCTGTTTCAAAATATAACTCAATATTATCATTTGTATATGAATTGAATTTTCTGTATAAAATAATCTCATCATTTGATGAATAAATTGTTATATCTTCGCCATTTTGTCTCCATGTAGTTCTAAATAATTTATTATTTGATTTTATTATTACTTTTTGAAAATAATTCATTTTATATTATTATACAATTAATTTTATATCATTTATATATAAATGATAATAAGCAATTTTGTAAATGAAATAGGAAACAAGATTAAAATTAAAATACAAAGAAATACAGATACAGCAACTAACTACAAAACAAAAGAAATAATCAAATTTAATGATGGAGTAAAAATAACTATGATTGGACCGACAAGTGAAATGACGAGTGAAATTACATTAGAAGAAGCAATTCAACTACATAAATGTTTAGGTGAATATTTAAAAAAATTGAATTAAAAATATATTTTTATCAAATATTAAATCAAAAAATATTTAACTTTAAAAATGACTTTAGGAATTATTATTCATTATGGATTATATTCATATTATGGGTACGATGATATTAATTCGGCAAAGAAAAGAAGAGTTCAAAATGGTTCAGAATGGTATTATGGGCGTTTAATTGATAATAATAATTTTAGACCAATTTCAGGGCAAAGTTTTACTAAAAAATATCATAAAGAAAATTTTAGTGGTATAGATTATTTTGATAATATGAATAAGATTGTTGATGATGAAAATAAAATAAAGCAATGGGTTATGCTTGCTAAACAAAATAAAGCAAGTTATATTATTTTAACATCTAAACATCATGATGGTGTTTGTTTATGGAATACACAAACAAACTCTTACAAATCAGTAATAGATATTTGTAAAGTATTTAGTGATGAATGTAAAAAAGAAAATATTGATTTTGGATTTTATTATTCTTGGTTTGAATTTGGTAAATCATTTAATGTAAAATATTTTGAAAAATATTGTATGCCACAAATAAGAGAATTAGTATCATATAACCCAAAATATATGTGGTTTGATGGAGATTGGAAAATAACACAAAAATCAATACAACAAAAAATAAAAAATATGGGATTAAATATGAAGTCAAAAGGAATAATAATAAATGATAGATTAGGAATAAAAGATGAAGATTACTCTTGTTGTGATTATCGTGTATTTTCAGATAGATATATTCCAAAAGAAAAATTAGATATAAAATGGCAACACGTAAATACAATTGGGTATTCGTGGGGATATAATAAAGAACAAACAAAAAAAGATTATAAAAGCGGAGAACAAATTTATCAATTATACAATACAATAACTAGATTGGGAGGAGAGCTATTAATAAATATTGGTCCAGATAGTGATGGAAATATAATTCAAAATGAAGTAGATGCAATTGAATACTTATCTACTTATCTATAAAATCAAATAAAAATTATTAATATTTAAAAAAAAAATTGAAATAAAAATAATACTATTTTTTATTCCAATATACTAACAATCTACGATGTCAAACACCGATTCAGCAAAATTTATTCTACTCTATAAATATATAGTTCAAAACAATATTTATATTCCAAAACTAAATGATGAAACAGAAGGTTGGAATTATATATATAAAATGGAAGATTTACAAAATGATAAAGAATTATTAATTAATGAAAAATATTTGGAATACACAAAAGGTTATGATAAAAAAATATATATATTACAAATAGATAACGATTGGATATATTACTATATTTATATTATTTGTTATATTGATGAAAACTTAGATTTATACAATTCAATTATAGTAAAACTAATACATAATAGCGATTTCTTAGACGAAGATAAAAAAGAAAAAATTAAAATGATAATGATTAATTGTGGTAAAACTCCTGACGTATTAAATGGTTGGATGGAAGGACATGTTATGGAGTTAATGGAACTTATGATTGACCTTGATATGGAAGAAGAATTTGAAAAAATTACAACCGATTTATCAAAAAGTCCATTAAAATCGTATAGAGGTATAATAAACTATTTATTCGGTTATATTGGTGCAAATGTTAAAGACACCAAATTAGAGAAATATATTGATATTTTAAATGAAGCAAAACTAATAGAGTAAATGTGTAGTCTTTCAAGTAAGTAAATTAAAAAATAAATCTTTGTTTAATTAAATTAAAATACTTATAATATTTTTTATATTTATTTAATGATTTTAAAAAAAATTGAAATAAAAATAATACTATTTTTTATTCTAATATACTAACAATTACAATATGTCGCAAACAATTTACAAAGAGCATTTATCTGAACCTTGGTTTAGTTTGATTTTACTTGGACTAAAAACCTGTGAAGGAAGATTACATAAACATCGTTTCCAAACTTATAAAGAAGGAGATATTATTATGTGGTTCAATGATGATTTTGGCAAAACCAGATTTGTTATGACTGAAATAACTTATGTTAAAGTTTATCCAACTTTTGAAGATTTTCTAAAAAATGGCTTTTATAGTGGATTAAAGGATAGTTTACCTGGAATGCCGAGTTTAAGTCATGGTCTTCAAGTTTATCAAAAATATTTTACAAAAGAAGATGAGAAAAAATATGGTGTTGTTTCATTTGATTTGAAAGTTTTAAAATATAAATTAATTGTTGAACGAAAAAATTATTTAAAAAAAGAAGTATTAGGATATTTTAGTTCTGCTGAAGAGTGTTTTGATAGTTGCTATGAAAAATTTAAAGATTTGATTGAAGAAAATGAATGGACTATTTATTACAATGAATTAAAAGAAATGATAAAACAAAAAGGTATCAATTATTTAGACAGGGGTAGAAATTTATTATGGGATAGAAAATTCAATTTATTAAGGTCAAAAGAAGATGATCCAGATTTTAATTGTATAATGATTGATTTGACTGACGCTGAAACAAGTGATTATTATCATCATTTACTAGAACATCAATTTGAAGTAGATGAAGATGATTTAGCAAAGGATACAGATGAAATGATAGATGAATATGAGTTAAGAAGAGAAGAGATTGAAAAATGTGAAAGAATGGAACGCAAAAGATTAAATGATATTGCTTGGGAAATATTACAACATTTACCTGAAGAATTAGAGAAGGATGAGATTAAAGATGATAAAACTTCAGATGAAATACAAATGATGTTAAATTTTGATAAAAATAAAAATCCAGCGTTGTTTACAAGTTTTGGTAGATTATAAATATAAAAATAAAAATAAATTTATATATTTAATAATAATGGAAAATTATATTATTAATACAATATTAACACTTTTTTTTATTGGATTTATATTATGTAGATATTTTTACGCAAAATGGTTTATTGATAATAACTTATATCCACATGCTAATTTAATAAGAGACAATCGTTTAAAATAAAATTATTTTTTACAAGCACAATAGTATAAAATATAATGATAGAAAAATATTCGTTTTTATTTACTGACCAAATTCGTATGTTAAGTATATTACCACCATATAAATTAACTATAAAAGTAGAAAATTATGATGATAGCAAATTTATTGAAAAAATAATCCAAGAAAATTTATCTATTTTATTACCTACTGATCTAATAGATTTTATATATAAAAATAATGATTTTAAAGCATATGTGTATGAATACCCTGATGATTTTAATTTACATTTTACAATAAAATTAGAGTTTATAAGTAATGTTGTTATAGATGCTGAAAAAAATGAATTAGGTTGTATAAATGAGTTCGAAGTAATAAATGTAAAAACTCTAAAAACATTACTTTATTATAGAGGTTTTGCATAATTATTATAAATGAGTAAAACAATATTTCTGTGTTCTAATATGATTTCCATCTTCCGTGAAATGATAATCTAAACTAACCATATTATATTTAATTTTTATTAGATGCTTTATTATTGACAACCAAGGTCTTTTTATTTTATTCGGTTCTCCAACTGCCTTAATTCCATTAAAACTAAAATATTTCCTTATTTCAGGTATTAGTCCTATTATTTGTTTTTGGATTTCTTCATTTTTATCTAATTCATAGAGTGTATATTCTGTTTTATTTTCTAAATCCAATATTTTTATAATTTTATCAACTATATCTTCTTGCTCTTTTTTATACAACTCACTTTTAAGACGCATTACAATATACTTAAAATAATAAATAAATTTTAAGTATGTTATTTATAAATTTTTAATTTTCTTCGTCTTGTTGATGATTTCCTTTTTAATTCATACCCTTCTTTCAAATTATAAGCATATTCAAAGTAATTTTTATAATTTTCTGGTTTTACTTTATCAATTGCTTTTTCTACATTCTTTTCTAATTCTTGAAAATTTGATACATTTCTATCTTTTTTCAAATATGTTTTCACTTGGTTAAAGTATTGTTCTATCGCATCAGTTTTGGGGGTATAAGGAACAGCAAATAAATAATGATTACCACTTTTTGTTATAGCATTTTTGATTAATTCGTTATTATGACTTCCAGCATTATCTAAAATAATAAGATGGTCTTTATATTTTGAAAATACATATTTTTCTAAAAATTCTAACAATCTTTCTTTTGTCATACCACCTTTTTCATATAATTCTTTTCCAACACACTTTGAATTACTTATTGCTACTAATAAAGTAAATTTACGAAAAACAAATTGGTTAGAAGTTTTTATTACACATCTTCTACCTAATTCACATCTACTATAAGTTGGTTTCAAAGCAGAACCTACACTTGTTTCATCTAAACAAATAATTTTATTCATAGGAAATTGTTTAACCCTATTATAAAATTTATTTAGTTCAGTTTGCTTCTCAATTGGTTTCTTATATCTTTCTTTTGGAAAATGCTCGTGTCTTGTTCTTTTTCTTGTTTTATTATTATCTCTTATCACTTGTCCTAAATGTTGAGGTGTAATATCAAATGTAGGATATTTCTTTTTCATCTCAATTTCTAATTCATTCATAGTAAGTTGTTCGTTTTGTTTTAATAATTCTAACGCAGTTTTCACTTGTGGTTTAGTAATTTTATAAGATACTGGTTTTCTATTTCTTCTTGTAAGATTTTTAGAAGTTTTATACCTTTGTATCCATCTTTGTAATGTAGATTTCTTACAATCAAAGATTTTACAAGTTTTTCTAATATTATCTTTGTTATTCAAATAATATTTAACAGCAGATATTTTATAATCTTCGCTCTTATGTGTCATACTTATAATAAAAAAAGAATAAATATTGGTTCATTATTTGTCCCATTTTAAATCTTCAAGGGTGTAAATAATTTTTATATTTATAAAAAATAAAACTTTTCAAAAAATCAACAAATCTTTCCTTTGTCATACCTCCTTTTTCGTATAAAACATAATCAATATATTTTGAATTACATATAGCAACTAAGTAAATGACTTATAAAAATAACTATTATCTGTTTTAACAACACATCTTTTACCTAATGAACATCTACTATATTCAGGAATCATAGATGGTTTTATAGAAGTTTCATCTAAACAAATAATTTTATCCATAGAATATTTATTAACTTCTTTATAAAAAATATCTAATTCTTTTTGTTTATTTGTTTCTTTATTATATCTAATTTTAGGGAAATGTTCGTGTCTTGTTCGTTTTCTTGTTTTATTATTATCTCTAATAACTTTACCTAAATGTTGAGGAGTAATATTAAAATTGGTATATTTAACTTTAACTAATTTTTACTAATTCTTCCATTGTAATTTGTTCATTATCTTTAAGTAATTTTAATGAATATTTTACATGTTCTTTAGTAATTTTATAAGAAATTGATTTTCTATTATGTCTATTAATCCACCTTTTTAATGAAATTTTTTTACAATTAAATATTTTACAAGTTTTATCCATACTAACTTTATTTTTAATATAATATTGAACAGCACTTATTTTATAATCTTCACTTTTATGTTTCATAATAATCTAAATTAAGAAATTTATTTTGTTCCATTTTAATTCTTCAAGGGTTTAAAGGAACATATTTTAAATCTATTATATCTCCTTCATTTAATTGTAATTTTTTAAGCATCCATGAAGGAACATAAATCATATCATCCGCAAGTAAATTCAATAACTCCAATATGATATATGATATTATTTTCCGTTTTAATACGAAAAGTAAGTGGATTTTCAGAATCTAAATAATCATAATATATATCTAATATCTTTTTAGGAAGTATTGCACGATTTCCAATATCATTGTCAAAAAGATTAACTTTTAAAAAACTTACAATAATTAGTCTGTACGTATCTCCCATATTTTTTTGTATTTGAAAATAATGTAAATATTTTAATGTATATTTTATTTTTCAATTTTATTTTGAATAAAAAAAAATTGAAAAATAAAATCATTGAATATTATTTATATATTATTTATTAATATAAGTCATATAACAATGAAATTAATCGTACTTTTATCTTTTGTTGTATTTATTCATTCAACTCGTTTATTGAAATTAAATGAATATCCTAAATTTTTACAAAATAAAAATATTTACTCTGATTTAAATGATATTATTAAACATAATATGAAAAATCCGATTATTTTAAATAGTTTTAAAACTCCATTTAAAATGGATCTTTGTAAAATTATTTCAGAACAAAATAATATTAAATTCAAAGAATATACATTTGATTCATTTATGAACGAAGTACCTTTTTTAAATAATAAAAATTCATTGTTATATGTGAATGATTTTTTAATCAATCATGGTAGAATTTTTAATCATTATGAAGAAAATATTTTATATAATATTCATCAAAATAGTAATTTAATTGTTTTTAACACAGAAAATTTAAATGCAATTGCATTTAAAGATTTAAATCTTATTCGTTATTTTAAAATTTATGAATTTCCTCAAATTGATAAAAGAGAAATTATTCAATATTGTTATGATAATATAACTATTAATAATTATGATACAGAATTATATAATTTAGATTGGATAACATTTAATATTGAACAATTAAATTTTGAAAAAATCAATATACTTATTTATCTAATAAATAATATGTTTAAAAATAAAAAAAATTTAAATTTAATAAATGAAAATGTAAATAATATTATTAATTATTTAAATAAAATATGATCATTAAATATTTGTAGGATAATTGGTCATATATGGATATGGATAACTACTATAAAATTTATATGGATACATATAAGGATTCCTATAAATAGGATATTTATAAAATGTTAGTGGATCTGATCCAGTATCCATATAATTAAAAGGACCATATGAATATGTTTCAAAATTTTCTTTTATATTCATTGTATATAAATATATAATTGCTATAATCATTATAATAACTAAAAGTACTGTTTGTAAATAAGATTCCATATATTTATAATATATATTTTTAATTTACATATAATCAAAATTTTATCTGAAGATATAATATAATGTATATGATCATAAGTATAATTGTAATTATTATAATATGTTTCATAGGATATAATATTTATATTAAAAATAACCAAACGAATACATTAGATATTCATGATAATTGTTTGTATAAACGATTTGGATGCTGTAATGATAAATTAACACCAAAATTAGATCAAGATGGAACCAATTGTAGAGGATTTTAAATTTGATTAATACTAGCTAAAACAATAGCAGATACAATTATTGTTAAGAAAAATAATACTATACCGTAAATAATGCCTTTTATATTTTTATCTTTTCCTATAAATGACATAACAATATAATTTAAAAATCCACTTGATATAAATTTATTTTGAGATACATTTTTACCAACCTCATTATTTGGAATAATAGAAGATGAAAATTCATTTTTATATCCCATTGTATTTAAAAATAGCTTAATTTCATCTATACCAATTAAACCCCAAGTTGGCGTATAATCTTTAAAATTATTTAATTGTTCAACTAAATCTTCTGAAAAATTGTCTTTTATTACACTATATTTTTCAGTTATAATATATAATATAGCCATAATTATGTATCTTATAAATCTTACAACAATTAATATTACTGGATAGTAATAAAAATAATTAATTGCTATTATAATATTAAATATCCAAATTAAGGGGATAAATAATATGGCAGAAGTACTTAATAAACCACTAAAAAGTTGACTTTGTGTATTTACAACAAAATAAATAATTGTTAATATAAACATTATTATAAATGTTACCATAAATGCATATTGCATATCTTTCACTTCATCTTTATTTGTTTTTATTTTAGATTCAGTTTCTTGTTCTGAGATATATAATTTCAAAGGCTGATTACTAGAAATTCCTTTCTCATTTGTTAAATTTAAAAATGGTAAATAACTATAAAATATATAAAGAAATATTGTTATAATTGTTAATACTATTATAATTAATAAATTGTTTATATATAAACCAAAGAAACTTTTTTTAATCGTAAATAAAACTGCAATTAATGCATATAACAAAAAAATATATAATACTAATGTCATATAATCAATATTTTGATCATTCTTTGTTATATCATTTTTAACACCATATGGATTATTTGTAATATCATATTTTTCAAAATTTCTAAATTTTTTGATTATATTTGCATAAACTACAATTAATATTATTACAGGTATAATAATTCCCAGTAATAAACCTCCCCAATACCATATTGTTAGTTTATTATTAGATATAATATTAAAAATATTTGTAACCATATCCATAGATCCAAATAATCCACTTAGTAATAAATATATCGTCATTGAAAATATAAAAACTAAAAATGGTTTTAAACTTGAATAAGTATTAAATATATCTTTTAAACTTGGAGTATTTGTAAACATATTAAAAGTAGAAGGATCATAATATCTATTACGTTCTTTTGTTAATTGACACGTTGGATATTGTATTTGATTTATAATTGTTTGAACATCATCTTGAATAACAGAATCCTTACGAGCTCCTTTCTTCTGACAAATAGTATTCACCTTAGATATAATTTGTTGGGTTAAATTTTTTGGTAATTCTGGTCTCTGATTGTTCGGGTTCGGTAACATTAAAAGTCCACTCATAGCTAAATAATATGGAATATCAAGAGATGCTGTATTTGGTGGTATATATGAAAGTACTTTCTTATCATCTGGGTCTGAACTATCTGGATCATATATTCCTTTCACATCATTTATTTTAGCTGTTTCTTTTGTTTTAGTATCATATCCATTTGTTCTTGTACAACTTTGATTTAAATTATATTGTAATGTTGGATAAGAATAGTTATTTGGGTTTCCTAATTTATCATCTAAAGGTGTATTTTTGTTATAATATCCCATCTTTGGTAAATTAGGTCCTCCACCATTCGGTATTTCAATACGTTTAGTTAATTCATAATTATATACATTATTTTTAGTTGTCATATATTAATAATATATATTAATATTTTTTTATTTTTTTGATTCTATAAAATATGATATTGCAGTGATTAATACCATTATTATTATACTTACAATTATAAAAATAATATTAAATATTAAATGTGATTTTTTAGTATGATAACATATAATATTACCAATAATATTTATAATAAATAAAAATTGATATAATAAATTATACCATAAAGGACTTGATGTAAAACCAAATGTTATTGAATTATACATATAAATTATTGGTAAAATAAATATAAATAATAATATTGTATAAACCATATTTAATCCAGTTTTAACAATATTATTTTGATCCTTATTTTCCTTATATTTTTTATAAGATTCTTCTAAATAAAATTTATCATATCCCATTGTAAAATATTTCCATAAAAAAAAATTACTATTTAAGTTACTCAATATTTTTCTAAATCCAGTATTAGATATCAATATATAATTTACTATTAACCATGAACTTCCAATTGGTTTTGCTAGTAATAACCATGTTGATATTAATCTTAATAATTTTTTAAATAATTTATTTGATATTTTTCTTACTTTATCGCTAAATAAAGAATATGTTACAATATTATAATGATAACCATATAATTTTGTATTATCGTTTGGATTTGATTTATTATTTATGATACCAAGATTTGCTTTAAAATTATTTATGTATGTTGTTACAATAGTATTTAAACTTTTTTTAATATTATCTGGTATATCTTTGTCATATAACAATTCCTCTTTCGCTAATGCATCATCATTATTATAATTTTCATTTATATCTTTTTTAATTATTAAAATATTATTTATATGTTGTAATAATTCATACATATCCATTTTATTTTTATATGGAATATTTTCTTTTTGAATCACTTCTTTTATTTTATCATAATAATTATCAACATTAGAATCAATAATATTATTTTTTTTTAATAATTTACGAATATCAATATAAATTTTATTATTCTCTATGTTTTGTTTTATATTATGTATATTGCTATTTTGTTGAAATAGTGGATTATATTTTGTTAATAATTCTTTGGATATTCTAAATAAAGCTTTTTCAACTTTTTTATAAATATTTTCATCAAAATTATATTCATCAATGCATTCATGAATTAATAATCCCATATTTAATTCTTTAGGTAATATATAATTAGCTTGACATGTAAAATATTCATTCTTATCATTATTTAATCCAATAATAGGAAACATTTTAATAGTTTCATTCTCTAAATTTTTATCTTCAAATAAAAATAATAAATATCCTGCTAACCATAGTATTATAATGGATATGAATGGTCCAAATATAGTTGTAATACAATCTGTATATTTTGTTGAATTATCTCCAATTTGAAATGCGGATAAATAAGTATATAACATTACACCACTTGGTAATTTTAACTTATATCTTTCTATGACTAGGTAACATGCTTTTTCTAATAATACATTATATTCTGTATAAGTAGATGGATTTTTACTATTTAAAGTTGCTTTATATTGATTATATTTATTATTTTTAAAAGGTAATGTTAATAATACTCTTAATATATAATTTATAATTAAATAAGATATAATAGCACTTATAAAAAATAAGGATATATGATTTAATTTATTTAATATAATAAAAAATAATACATATATAATAAAGGATAATACAAAAAAACATACACCAATATTTTTGAAAAAAGATGAATATAAATTATTTATAGATAAATATAAACCAAATAAACATATAAATCCTATAGAACATGCTATAAATCCTATTTTATAAAAACGGGGATAAAAATAATAAAAAGGAATTAGAAGTCCTATTATTAAGGGAACAATATTGGTATAATTTGATTTATTTACAAAAATATTTTCGTAAATATAACTATTATTAATTTTTAATAAATATTCTTCATCTAACTCTTCGTTAGTACTTTTACATTTTAAGTAATAAATTAAATCATTATTAGATAATGATTCTGGATTGTTTTGTAATGTATTTTCAATAGTATTAATTCGTGTTTGATCACAATTCATCTTATAAATAAAAGATATTAAAATATTAATTAAAAATATTTATTTAATTCTTTGTAAATTTTGAAAAATAATTAAATTATTAGTATCATATCTTTTTTGATCATTTTTAAATTTATATTTATCATATTTATTTTTAAATACTGGATTGAAAATATTTTGTTTCTTTTTTGTAAGTTGAGAATTGAAAAAAATAGATGTTCGTTCATTTCTTGAAATTCTGTTCATGTTGTAAAAATATAGATTATTTAAATAATATATAATAAAATAAATATAAGATAAAATATATTTCAATTTTTTTTTAAAAAAAATGATAGTTAAATATAATTAGAAAAATTTTATTTCTAATAAATAAAATTATTTTCCCTTTGTCTTTATCAACATAATGACTACCCCTTCTAATATTCCTGCTAAATTTGCACCTTTTTATCAAAATTTTCTAGATAAAAATATATCGCCTAGATTAGAGCAAGAATTTAAAAATTTTCTTATGGAACGTTTATCCCACCAATGGTGGGATTCTGCCGAAGATACTCTATACGACTGTCCATATATACGTTCTATTAGAGAGAAAAAAAGCGATGAGGCAGATATAAGGTATTTTGAACACTTAGAAGCAATGGAGAAAGATAATAAAAAATATAAAGAAGAAGTTAAAAAGGAAGAAATGGAAAAGGAAGTGATGAATACTAAACTATCTAACGGAATTATTTCTGTTAAAGAACATAAAAGATGGATGCAAAAAAAACGTGATCAAGAACAATATGACGACGAAGGATTTCAAAAAGGAAATTATCTTGACTGTTTATTCTAAATATTTCTATTTTATAAGTTTTATTCCTGCAAATTGACTTCCTATACCAAAACCGATTCCCATACGTGTGGATTGCGATATTTGCGGTGAATACATATCAAGAATTGCTAAAACAACAGAAGCAGTAATAGCAATTATAATAATTGTATCCATTTTTATCTTTAAAAAATAGCATGCTAATCCAACAGCCAACCCTTCCATTATATACTTTAAAGCTCTTTCTAAAATTTCTGAAATATTCATTTCCATATTTTATATATTATACTTATTTTTTTTTTTTAAAAATATTTTTACTTAAAGATAAAGAATTATATAATAATTATATTAAATGAGTGAAGAAATAAAAGAAGATTTTCTTGAGGTTGATCCGAAAATTCCTGGTCAAAATTTTGTATGTTTATCATTTGTGTCTCCTGAAAAAATATTAAAACAAAAAGAATTATTTTTTACAGCAAAATTTCTAGATTATATTATAAACGATAATAATCAGATCGTACAAGATATTCGTGAGAAAATGCTTAATAAAGAATTAAAACCGAATTATGAAAATGTTCATCAATTATACGAAGATTGGAAATATTCAAAAAATGAAGATATTGAACATGAATTTTATGAATTAAATAATTATAGAACTACAATGAGAGGTATTAAAATTAGAGGAGTATATGATTCAATCAAAGAAGCGAGTATAAGAGCACAAGTTCTTAGAAGAAAAGATCCTTCATTTAATGTATTTGTTGGACAGGTTGGATATTGGTTACCATGGGATCCAGAATGTGAGTCTGTACCGGAACAAGAATATCAAGAAGGACAATTAAACGAATTAGTTAAAAAATACAAAGAAAATTTAGATAATAAAGATAATCTATATGATCAATTAAAGAATGAAAGAATTGAAAAAGCTAAGAAAGAGATTCATGCTAAAAAAGAATTATTAAAAGCACAAAATGGAGTAAATATTCCACAACATACAGAAGATGAAAATACTAAAAATATTGAAGAATTGCGAAATATTGTAGATGAATCGGATAAATTATTTTATGATAATCTTAAAAATAATTCTCAAAAAAATGAATCAACAAGTGAACCAGTAGCTGAAGTAAATAATTTTGAAACAAAGGATATAATGACAAATCTTGAAAAATCGGATCCTTGGTTTGATCGTAAAAAAGAAGAATAATTGATTAATTTAATGATCAATATGAATTGGGTATTGTAATCGTGCTAAATGATATTTTCGTGCGATTTGATTATATAAATATAAATTCTGATCTGCATAATTATACCATATAGTATATGGATTTCTTTGACCTAATGGAACATTTGGAATCATTTTATATTATATATAAATATATTTTTTTATAAAACACTTTTTTTTAAATATTTTTTATCAAGCATAAATACATATTTTAATTTTCATAAATGATTGGTTTTCTTAAATCATCATGGGGTATGTTATTAAATTTATTTTCTATAGAAGTTTGTAAATTTAATTTATTAGGATTGTAAATTGCAAATTGTGATTCAAGTGAATCGAAACCTATTATTCCATTCATATTTCCTCCATTCATTGGTAATTCGTTTTTATAAATCCAATTATCAGGGGTAACTGTTGATTCTCTTCCATAATTTTTAATATTACATGGTTCTTTTGTTTTAGTATCAATACTAATATTGTCTTTATTTAATTTTTCAATAGATGTTGATTTTAATTGATCTTCATTTAAATTATCATAATTAAATTTATAAAATTTACTTATATCTGCAACATTTGATTCAAAATTTGGTTCATTATTATCCGTTAAATATGTATTTGAAGCACTTACTTTATTTAAATTTTTATTTTCAGATTCTATATCCTTATCTATTTCATTTTGTTGCATATATTTTAATATTTTTTGTTTAAAATCATTATTATCATTGTTATTATTATTTGTTAAAAAATCAATACTATTATCTTTTACATCAGAATTTTTTTCTGTAAATTTTTCATAATTTGTTTTTTTACCAATAACAACGTGATAATTAATATTTAAAATTATAATATGTAATATAAATATTATTAATATACTATTTATAATAATATTATTCATTATATATATAATAGAAAATATTTAAATAATATAAATTTACAAAATAATTTTTTTTACTAAATCTATTTTTTAAAAAAATATAAAAAAATGATTTATTTTAAGTTAAAGATATTATTATAATATAATTATTATAATATTATGGTAAGAGAATTATGTATTACTCAATTTAATAAATTATTAAATGATGAAGAATTATCAAAAAAAATTGAAGAAAGTATATATAATTATACAATACATCAATGCGAAGTAAGGAGTATTGATTCAACTATTCAAAATAAATATTTTAAACGTATTTATGTAAATAAATTTATAACATTATACAATAATATTGATAAAAATTCTTATGTTAAAAATTATAATTTTTTGGATAGAATTTATAATAATGATATCGATATTAAAAATATTGCATTTTTAACTCCACAAGAAATACACAAAGATCATTGGAAAAAATATTTAGATAGACAATCTGCTAATGATGAATTTTTATATTCTAGAACTGCAGGTATTCGTACCAATGAATATAAATGTGCTAGATGTAAAGAAAAACAATGTACATATTATCAATTACAAGTTAGATGTAGTGATGAACCAATGACAACTTTTATTAATTGTTTAAATTGTGGACATAGATGGAGTTTTAATTAATAATTAGTTTGTATATGGAACATTACTTCCAACTAAATAAAATCCACCCCAATTATCATTTACAGGAAGTGCTTGTGATGTACCAAATTGTCGATACCACATATTACTATACTCTCTTTGTTGAGAAGGTGTTAAATTTATATATTTTACAGATTCAATAATTGGAAAAATTTCTGGTTTATGTCTCATTAATGTATATAAATTTTGTTGATTATTCACATATTTGTCAAATTTATATTGATTGTTTCTACATTGTAATGATACTAAACAAGATACTGGGGAACATATGGGTATATTTTTACCAAAACTCATTCTGTTATAAGATTGAAATTTCTGACATTCACAATATCTTCTACTATTATTTTTAATATAATCTTTCATATATATTATAAGAATATATTTCTAAATGAATATATTATAAATATAATTCGTATTATTATAAATATTATTATAATAAATGTTTGGATATATAATAAATATCTTAACCAACTTTGCGTACATAAACAATTATTATCAATATTTTTATAAAGTATATAAACATTATAAATAAAATAAAAATATAAAACTAATATTATTATATTCATAATAAAATATCTATTTGTATTTGCACCTCCTATATAATTATTAATAAAATAAATTAACATCAACTGTATAATAATACTTAAAACATTTATAGCTATAATTATAGCTTCTAAGATTATTAAATAATCTATATTAGAATAATTTTCACTATTTTTATCTTGAAAACATTTACATGATTTTAGATTATTTAAGTAATATATAATACAATATGCAAATATTATTGTTATTATATAATCTAAAACATATATGTAAAATATATTATTGTATTTTATTTTTATATTATTATTCTTCATTATAAATTATTATAATATTATAAATTATATTTATTAAATTATATTTAATAATGTTTCCATAAAATTAGATCACACATAACATGTTGATAGTATTAAATGAATCATTACAAAAAGAATTAGAAACAACAAAATTTGAAAAAAACAGGAAGAACAATTAATACTTACTACAAAAAAAATTCTAAAGCTATTATTTATTATGGTCATAATAATAAACAAAAATTGAATAAATCATGACATGCTATTAAAGTAAAAGAAAAAGATATTAAATACATAATAAAATGATTAATATTAAAGAAGGACTTAGAATTATTCTTAATCAACATCTTTAATTTTTATTTTTTTCAACACACCATGCCGAAGGATCTTTTTCTTTTGTAAATGGTTGTTTCCAAAAATATGGAATAATATGAGATGTATTTGGATAATATTTTTCATATATTTCTCTATAATATAATGATTCTTTATCATATGGTTTATTATGATTATATTTATCACATAATAAATTAAATTGTTCGTTACTATATTTAGTATCCATATATTCTTTAATAATAATATACCATGGTTTTTCAACATTACTTACACCATCTGAAAAAGCTGTTTTAACTCTCCATGCTAATTCTTCTGGTAATAAATGTTCAAAAGCTTTTCTAAACAAATATTTTTCTATTCTTTTATCTGAAAATCTTTTATAATGAGATGGTATACTCATACAATATTTTATAAATTCTGTGTCTGAAAAAGGAACTCGTGCTTCTAATCCTGCACCAGAAATAGATTTATCTGATCTTAATACATCAAAATATTGTATATTTTCTAACATTTTAATGTTTTCGGAATAAAAATCCATATCATTTTCTGCATAATAAAAACCTTTATAACTTGCAAAAATTTCATCCGAAACATCTCCACAAAAAATGACTGTATCATCACTATTTTCTTTAATATATAATGAAATAAGATAATTTCCAATAGAAGCTCTTACAGTTGTTGTATCATAACTTTCAATCTGTTTAATTGTTTTTTCAATCGCATTTAAAAATTGTTCTTCTGTTAATTCTATACTTGTATGTTTGGTTTGAAAATAATCCGCAGCTATTTTAGCATAATATAAATCTACAGATCCTTTTAATCCTATTGAATAAGTATTTAATGTATATGGCTCGCATTTACTAGCAACTAATGCTGTAACAGTTGTGCTATCTAATCCTCCAGATAATAAACATGCTAATTTTCTATCTGACATCATTCTTTTACTAACTGCTTCCGTAAATAATTTTCTAATATTATCAATAATTAGTTCCTCTGAATCATTATTTAAGTTATTAATAAAATTATAAAATTTTGTAAATTTCTTTGTATCACTACACCAATATGATGAAGTAGGAAATTGTTCAACATTTTTAATAATTGGTAATCCTTTTAATTCACTACATACACTTATTTCACTATAAGTATCATTCCAACTCCAATATAATGAACGTATGCCAAGTTGATCACGGGCAATATATAAAATATCTTTATTTGAATCATAAAGTATAAATGCAAATTCTCCATCTAATACTTTACATGTTTTATCTATACCATATTTTTTATATAAATGAATAATTATTTCACAATCACTATTTGATATATAATCATTTTTAAAACTATTATATTTTATTAACTCTTTATAATTAAAAATTTCACCATTACATATTAAATAAATACCATCATTTATCATAGGTTGATTACTTTTATGATCTAATCCATTAATCGCTAGTCTATGAAAACCAAAAAATATTTTTTCATTTATTTTTTTATAATTTGTTGAATCGGGACCTCTATGCATTATTTTATTACAATAATCAACTAATTCTTTATCATTATATTTATATCCTAAATATGAAAAAATACCACACATTACAATAAAATAATATATTACAATATTTTTAAGTTATTATAATTTTATATAAAATTATTTTTGAAAACAAGGATAATTATATTTAACTAATAGAGTGTAAACATCTGTTACACTATTATTATTTATATCTTCAAATGTATTACCACTTGAATTATTTTTTAAATTATTATTAAATAGATTGGATAATACAAAGAATACTAAAAATAATGGAATAAATATAAATAATATTACAAAAATACTTGAATAAATTTTAATTTTATCATTAAAGTCAAATTGAAATTCAGTATAAATAAAAACATAATAACAAAATACAAAAATTATAAATAAAAATGGAAGAATAGTATGTATATTAAAATTAAAATTACTTTGTATAAAATCAATAAAACGGTAATCTTTTATTTCAATAAATTTATTCATACCTGAAAATATTTCTAATTTTTTAAAAAAAGTTCCTTTCAATAATATCATCATTATAAATGGATAAAAAATAAAATATAATATTACATATCTTATCCAAATACTATGTTTAATATCATAATTATCAAATTTAAAAAATCCTAATAAATATGGAATAATAAAAGGAAATAAAAAATTCATAGATAATGCAATAATAGCAACATAATTAATTCTTATAGATACATTTGGATCTTCATTTATTTTACTTATACAATTAACATTATTATATGGATTATTATTAGCGTTTACTTGTATTATTCTTACATAAATTGAATACAAAAAATTTCGTAATAAACCTTCTAGTATTAAAAACAATGTTATAATATAAGTAACAATAATAAATATATAAGATCTATTAGTAAGTCCAATAAAACAATTTTCATCGGATAATTTATTCTTTATTGATAAATTAAGAATATGGAAAGGTGAGTTATAGGTAATACTTTTAAAAAAATGTTCTATTTGTTCATCTTTTCTATCAGGAAAACTATATTGTTTATATTTAATAGTACCTATATATAATACAGAAATAATTATTAATATATAATAATATAGAATATATTGATTAGAAGATTCTTTTATTATTTTATTAAAATTATCAGTATTTAACGAATAGTCTATATTACCTGTATTTGTCATACTATTATATAATTAAAAAACATTAAAAATTCCACAAAAAAATATTACAATATATGATATAAAATAAATAATTGACATATATATTCCAGTTGATGTTCCTGATTTAAGCATATCTGTAATTTCAGTAATTTCACCCATGTCTGTAATCACATCTCTTGATGTTTTTGTTGTTGTTGTAATATTACAAAATATATCTAAAAATACTGATTTAAATATTGTTTTAAACAATGTTTTACCTTTAATGTATTGTGATTTATCTTTTTTTGAAAATTCAATCATTTCTTTTTCTAATATTTCTAATTTATATTTAATATCTTTATGCATTTGATCATTAGCATTTAATTCTAATAAAGCTCCTTCATAAAAAGCTTCTATAATTAAAATAAAAGCAGGATATAATCCTCTTCTTTTAATATCATTTGATATTATACCTATATTTGACATATTATTTAATATATCTCCAATATCTATATAATTTTTTTTATCACAACATTTTGTAACATCATTTTCACATATATCTCTATCATCTTTTAAAAGATTTTGTTTTGATTCATTTGATTCTTTTGATTCATTTGATTCATCTAAATCTCTACATTTACATGAATCTCCTTTCACTGATTGTGTTATTTTTTTCGTTAATTTTTTTACAAATGAATCTTTTGCAAATTGAGTTTTACATCCTACCTCAGTAATCGTTGTTAATACCATTTCAATACCTACTAGTAATAATCCTAAAAATTCAAAATATCCTTCTATTAATCCAAATGTTATCACTATTGTTGGAATATATTTTACTTTATCATAAAATGAAAGTAGACTTTTTAATGTTGGAACAAATGTCACATTTAAAATATAAACTTTCTTACATAAATTTATAATAAAATTAATAATAAAATTTCCCGATCTATGAAAACAATATATTATAATAAATAACATAGTTAAAATTGTACCTGATATATTTCCTGCACTTAATGCACTACACATATTTTTTGGATTATCTAATATTGAATATCCTTTTAATGTAATACATAAAATTAATAATGGTAAAGTAATAATAACATATATCATTAAAAAAAATATCGTATATTTTATTAAAAAAATAATAAATCGAATTCTATTACATAATGTTACTTTTCCTAGTTTACATATTAAGTACTTCTCAATAGAACCAATACTTTTTTGAATAATAACTTTAATAAGAGATGCAGTTGTACTAATAAAACCCATCGGTAATATAATTATTGGAAGAAGTGCAATGAATAAACAAATAATAACTCTTAAAGGATTTTTAGACACATATTCCATAAAGGAATTACCACCTTTCATTTTTTTATGTAAATTTAATATATAATTGTCGGATATATTATATTTTTCTAGGCATAGATTATTATCTAAATATAATCCATTATAATCTATATAATAATCATCTATTTCATCTTCTATTTTATTTTTACATAAATATTGATATATAATAGATTTAATAGATTGAAAAGGACATGTATCTATATATTTTTTTTTATTATCATAATTTATATATAATTTCATAATATATATATAAATTATGATAATAAAATATTTTTTTTATAAAATAATTATATGAAACCAAATTTAAGTGATAAAATAATTATAGAAAATTTAATAAATAAAAATGTAAAGAATTTGAATCAAATAAATAGAAATAATAATATTATATTTTTTAATATTTTATTTATTTTACTGATTATTATTTTTATATTATTTTTAATATTTAGATATTTAGAAAAAAAGAAAAATAATGATATATAATATATGAATCAATATATTCCATTATATAGTCAAACAAGCAATGGTTGGAAAAATGTTGGAGAAAATAATAATTATGCTGTAAATTTAGACGTAGGTATTAATGAATATACATTTAGTAGACCAACGCCAAATAATGATTTTATTGTATCTACTGGACTTGTTAATGATAAATTAGGTGTTAAAATGGTTGGAGGAAAAGGTAAAAATACAAAAAGTAAAAATACAAAAAGTAAAAATACAAAAAAAAATTATGAAAAATCTAAGGAAAAAAAAACTTCTAATAAAAAATGATTTAAAGATAAATTATATTTATAATATATAATGAACAACGAGGTAAATTTTAGTTATATTAAATCAAATGAAGACGATAATAGAATAGAAGATTCCTTAAAATATTATAGAGAAATAGATATTGAAAATGATAATTATAAATACAATAGTAATAAAAAAAGAAATGATGAAATTGAAAAAAGAATAAAATTGATAGAAAAAAGAAATAATATTCATGGTATAAATTTATATGGAGGTATGGGTTTAGACTCTGTATTAAGTGATGTTAAATTATTAAGATTAGAAGAATTAGAATATATGAAACAACATCCAGATTTATATGAATATAAACCAATACCTAATTATGTAGACTTATCAAATAATATACACTAATTATCATATTCTAACATAATACATGAATTGTCCTCTTCATATATAAATATTTTAATAGAATATAAATATAATAATAATTCTTTAATAATTTGATCTTTATTTGAATTTTGAATAAAATTCAAATAAATATTATTTTCATTTGTGAGAGATAATAAATTTAAATCTCTAATAGGCATATTTGATATAAATATACCGAAACATTTTTTATTTGAAATTCTTGAAATATTATTTACAGATTGTATAAAATGATTTACACTCGTCAATGAAGGATTTACTGAAATCCATTTATTATGGAAACATATATTAAAATTAGGAGTACATAACATATAATTAATGGATGAACTATTTTTACCGAATGTCTCAATTATATAGTTTTCTAAATAAACTTTATTTTTTGTTAATTCAAGATAATTATATATATATTTTTCAAATATAATACGATTCATCTTAATATTTAACATTAATTATATGTACATTCATTCATTGTAGTATTTAAAATTTTTATAATATTTTATTTTTCAATTTTTTTATGTAAAAAATAATTATTTTTAAACAATATGTTTATAAAAATATATTTAATACTATTTTATTTTGTAATGACTATAATTATTTTTAAAAATATGTATAGTAAATTTAAAGAAGATAATAAAGATTTTTATAAAAATTAAAAACTGGTATTTTAAATACGCGCACACTAAAATATTTTTATTATATTAAAATATATAATACTTTTATGAATTTAATGAATGATGAAATTAATATTAAGGAAATGTATAATTATGAATTAGATAGTAAAGAATATTTAAAATATTTAAACTACATGCATATATATTATTTAAAGGATCATAAAAAAGAGAAATATATAAAAGATTATTTAGATAATAAATATATATTAATAAATAAACAAAATCCATCAAAAAAAATAACAATTACACCATCTGAATTTATAAATATTCATAAATTATATATTGAATTAAAAAAAATATCAGATGAATTATTATTTAAAATAAGTAATATTATTGAATCTAAAAATAATATTAATGAAGAAAATAGAATAGAATTTGAAAATATAAAGAAAAAATATATATCTTATCAAAAAAAAATAAATGATATTGATTTAATAAATAAAGAATATGGAATGGAATTAGAAAAATTATTAAATAATAAAATTGAAAAATTAGATGATCTTGTAAAATTTTATAAAAAAAGAAATCATGTATATAATGAAATAAAAGAAAAAATATCAGAAAATTTAAAAAATAGATTAATCAAAATATTTAAAGAAAATAATAAAAAAATTCCAAATACCTTTGAAATAAATAAAATTGCAAAAGAAAATTCAATATCATCAAATGAAATAGAAAAATGGTTTCAATGGATAGAATATGTATATATTTATTTATTAGTAAAAAATGAAATAGTAGAATTAAATAAAAATATTAATGATAAAGAAAAAAAATTTGATATTCATACACATTATATGATTATAAAAAAACCAATAATAGAAGAATAATATAAAGAATACTTATAAAAAATTTATATATATTAATTATATAATGTTTAAATTTACAGATTATATTGACGTAACCTCTTTCTTTATTGCATTTTGTATAGGAATATTTTTAACATATATATATTCACCTCAGAAAAAAATAATTATAAAATGGCCTACACCTGAAAACGCTGGTAAAATAGTTTATAAAGATAATACAAATATATGTTATAAATATAAAGCAAATGAAATACCATGTCCAAAAGATGAAACAAAAATTATAGAAACATCAAATGAATAAATTATATTATAACAAAATATTATTTTTAATAAAATATATTTTATTATAATATATTATGGATAATATATTTAAGAATCATCATATGAAAATTGTATTAGGAATTTTGTGGGGTTTTGGTTTAGCATGTATTTTTAGATCCGCGTGTCATGGAAGAAAATGTATTATATATAAAGCACCTAATCCTCAAGATATTGAAAATAGTACCTATCATCATAATGAAAAATGTTATAGATATGTCTCCATACCAACAGATTGTACCGATGATGTCTTAAATACATAAAATATATATTATTTAAATTTAAGATGTATGCGTAAAATAATATTAAATATTATCATAAGAAAATTATATATAAATGGATGATAAAAGTACACCTATTGAAAATTTAAATAATAAAGTAGATGATACAGAAGTTGTAAATAAACTATTATCAAAATATAATAATTTACAAGATAATTATCAAACCATTCCTCAAATGGAAGAAAATTTTGAAAAAAGAAATCTAAATGAAGAAATTTATAATTTAAATAGTAATAACATCGCATATAATGAACACCATAAAAAAGAAATGCAAAGAATAAATAATTCAAATCAATACAACGATGAACAATATGAAGATGATGAAGAATCTGAATATGAAGTAATTGAAATTCCATTATGGAAACGAATAGTGAACGAGATTAAAATACCATTCTTTATATTTATTTTTATATTAGTCTTTTTTAATTGTACATTTGATAAATATTTATTAAATAAAGTTCCAATTTTAGGAAATAAATATAATGAATGTAATACATATGGATTTTTATTAAAAGCATTTTTAATTGCTTTATTAAGTTATCTTTGTATACGTTTTATTCGTATATAGATTGTAAAAAATAAATATCTAAATATTAAATAAATTATATTAAAATAAATATATTTTTAATATAATTTGTTTAATATTTAAATATTAAATAAATTATATTAAAATATATTTATTTTAATATAATTTGTAAAAAATATTCTCATTTAAATATAGTTAAATGAAAAAAAATACAAATACATTAAATTATTTTAATATACAATTAAAAGATGAAGATATAAGAATAATAGTTATAATTCTAATAATTTTAGTAATTATATTATTATTTCGTAAAAAATTTAGTAATTTCATTGAAAGAATTCTAATATTTACTATTATATTTTTATTACTTTTATTGATTACAAAGAATTTAATAGTTACTTTTATTGGAACAGCTTTAATATTTTTATTAATTAATTTAATAATTAAATATAGAAATACAATTGAAAATTTTGAAAGTTTAAATATTGATCCAAGTACTATAAAAGATGAACCAATATTTGATAAAAATATATTTGAAACAGATGATTTTAAAAAATCAACGGAAGGAATACAAGAATTATTAAAAAAAGTAAATGGAGGTATTGAATTAAAAGATGATGATATAAAAGAAACAGACATATTAAATATTGATGTAAATAAATATAGTGATGATAAAAAACCAAATGCATTAAAAGATGCACAAAAAGAGACCTATGAATTAATTAATACAGTAAATGCATTAAAAGATACAATTACAACACTTGCACCTGTTTTACAAGAAGGTAAAAAATTAATGAATATTTTTGAAAATTTAAAATTATAGTCATCGCAAAATAAAATTCTACTAAATTTATTTTTATAAAGTACAATTATAAATTACAATTATAAATTACAATGACTATATAACATTTAAAATTATTTGTTATATAGTTTATTCTTTCTTGTACAATAATACCAAATGTTTTAAATAAATTTAAAATATTTTTTAATCTAATTTTATAAAATTAGTTTTATAAAATTAATTTTTAGTAGAATTCTAAATTGCGATGACTATATAACTTATTTTAATATAACTATCCTTGTTTATTTTATAAAAAATAAAATAATATTTATAATGCTTTAAAAGTGAGAATTTTAAAACAATTTCATGTGTATTAAAAATTCTATCCATATTAAATATTCTAACAGAACATGTACAAATAGTAGTTGATTAAGTTTTTTTCTGATTTACGCTTTTATATATAATCATCGCAATTTAGAATTCTACCATTTTTTATAATTATTTTTTATAAAAAAAATTTGCATTTTATATTATGATTATCAATAAATTTATTGATAAAGAATTTTGAAACTACACCTTATATAAAAATTAATTATAATCTATACATTTTATTTCATTTTATCGGAAGACAATTTCGTCAAAAAAATGTGATGGTAAAATACCATTCTTTCCTTCTGTAAGGATTACTCCATTACGAGAACGGAAGAACAGTATACCACTGTCCATCGCCCTCTTCATGTTTATGACAATGAAGACATTGCACGACTTACGCGCACCACTAATTACACTTTTATCTTCCGGAAAACCGGAAGCACAATGGATGTGTTGTCGTTTCATGCGACTTAGTCCTTTAACGATAATGTTAGGAAGACAATCTCTATAAGTTCCATGTATACATGTTTCTAATGGTACAGTAAATTCTTCTATAAAAATAGGGTGTATAATTAATTGACCACTTTCCAACAAATTCTGTTGAGTGTCCCTGACATGCAGAGATCATCGTCACACCATCTACCACTTCTATGCAAAATCTGTCTTTATCATTGTTAAGAACATCATTTTGAACAAAATTCATCATTTTATCAAATAATACTGTGACATTTTCATTTGAACGTTCTTTAACAAAAGTTATCATAAATTCCACTAATGTATCTAATTTAACTCTTCCGAAATGATCAAATGTTAAATCATCCGAACCATTTCTCAAAGTATTTGATAGTAATCTTGCCATAAATGACAGAAATCTTTTATTCATTTTTGTTATTAAATGTAAATATAATATTCATTAATAAAAAAATATCGTTAGTAATAATGCTATCAATTTTTTTAATGTTATATTTTATATGTTTATAAAAATATTATATATTATTAATATATAAATGGTAAAAACATATTGTTTTGATAAAAATTATTTTTTGATTTTTATATTTTTAATAATATTAATTATATATATTTTTTTTTGTTACTATATTCAAAATAATTGTGTTCAATATAATATTACAAATAATTTAGAAAATTATCAAAGTGATAATACTCGTCCTATACCTGTTATAAATAGAGAATCTAAAACATTAAATTCATTAGATCGTATTTATAATCCTTTAAGATATCCTTATAAAAGTGATTATTTTTATGATCAAAGTTGGTATCCAAATTTAGAATTACCATTTCAAGTTCTTGGTTGTGGTTCAAGAAATAAACCATGTTTAGGTGGAACACAAATACCAATATATAACCCTCCAACACCTATAGATATTAGTAATAGAAATATTGCTCCAGTATATATTTCTACACGCGGTCCTCTTGGACAACCACAACAAGTTGGTATATTATATAAGATTAATGGAAATGATAATGATATACTTCCATTATTTGGTAGAAGAAAATATCCAAATGATAATATTTATGACTATTATACTATTATGGGTCATTATGGTGTTAAAGTTCCTATTATAACTAAAAATAAAAAAGATGAATTAGGAACAAATGATGTTGTATTTGTAAAAGGTATTGGGTCTCCTTACCGAGTTACGATATATAAATCCGATTTTCCAGAATATATTCCTTATGTATAGTTTATAAAATCTTCAATATATTTATTTGCCATATTATCTATATTTAAATAGAATGAAATAATATATTTATTTATAATATAAAATAAAATTAAAATAATAATTATTAATATCATTATATTAATCTTAGATATATTTTTTATTTAATCATAATAATTCTTTTTATATCTTATATTTATAATCCTCTTTGTAAAAAGAGGAGTTTTTGTTGCTTTTACATCCAAGGGTACTTAAATCTGTACACCCAGATGAACCATACAATGACCACAATATGGATCGCAATGATTGTAGACCATCCTGTATATTCTATTGAATACATAGTTGCACATTTTGTGTGAAGGTACTGTAATACCATAAAAGGGTATGTGACTGCCAATTGCGCAGTGCCTAATGCTAACAAGGCATTCCACAAGACAGGTACCTCTACACGCCACCAGATGATGGAATTATGCAGTACGTAGATGTACATACTGATTATGAAAAAGATTGTCGGAGACGACAACCAATTGATCGGAGGACCTATATATGGGAAAGTGGTGGTAATAGTGCATTGTGTATATACAAACACAAATGCTATGATTGCTTCTAAGATGGTTGCAATAAAACCAGCCCTATGGTAGGACTGTTCGGTTAATGCACCAAAGAAGAGTAGCATTGAAACTATCCATTTCTTGAAAGTGCGAAGATAACCAGAATTGGTTACAACACGGTCGTCTGCTGTTCGTAGCGTATGTATTGTTTGCTCACCTTGAGTTGTCGGAATCACTGCCGGACGCTCAGATGTTTGCTCACCTTGAGTTGTCGGAATCACATCCGGACGCTCAGATGTTTGCACATCTTGAGTTGTCGGAATCACAGCCGGACGCTCAGATGTTTGCACAACTTGAGTTGTCGGACTCACAGCATGACGCTCTGATCTTTGAGGTGTATGATAGATATATGGCTCATGCCTTAGATTTAATCTTCCGTCCTCCATATGACTCAGTAATGGGTCTTCAAACAAAAGATTATTATATGCATGTACACTATTAGTTAGCTGGCGACTATTTATATTAGCTCGACTGGCCATAAGAGGAAATTGATATGATATTACTGTTGAAGTACTAGAAGATACATTTAATGAATA
>Ga0214921_10002547_pt1 | contig 29447 bp, 25 predicted proteins | sample LL1505_MetaG_FD_177992 | JGI IMG/M metagenome (GOLD analysis project Ga0214921, IMG submission 177992) | Freshwater microbial communities from Lake Lanier, Atlanta, Georgia, United States - LL-1505 | ecosystem: Environmental > Aquatic > Freshwater > Lake | place: USA: Georgia | collected...
TTATGTTTGTTTATTACTGTAAAAAAATTGAATAAAAAATAAGCATGAAGGGTATTCTTAAGATATTAAAAAGTAATTGGGGAATTTTCTTTCTGTTATTAATACTTATTGTTGCCAATGTTATTGCATCTATTTGGCATGCAAGAATAGACTTTACCAATGAAAAAAGGTTTACGTTAAGTAAAAACACAAAAACACTTCTCGCTACATTAAATCAACCCGTAAAAATCACGGTACTGTTAAAAGGGAATTATCCGAGCGGTTTTAAAAAATTAGCCTCAAGTACTGAAGATATTTTGCGGGAATTTAAGGAAGTTGCGGGTAATAATATTAGATATCAATTCTTCTCTTCTGAAGATGAGTTTGAAGATCAACAAACTACTTATGGAGATAGCCTTAGTTCTTTAGGGTATTATCCAATCAATTTAACTTCTCAATTAAAAAATGGTCAACAACAGCAAGTTATTTATCCCATTGCTTTATTACAATATGAAAATAGATTATTACCTATAGAATTGTATAAAGGGAAAACCCCATTAATTAATTTTAAGGAATTAAATAGTGCAGAAGCATTAATTGAATATAATATAGCTAGTACTATTGCAAAGATTATGCAGGTTCAAAAATCCACCATTGGCTATGCTATCGGTAATGGAGAGCCAATGGACATGACTGTCTATGATTTATCTGAAAATGTTTTGAAACCTAATTATAATGTACAATTAATCAATATAGCAAAACAGCCTTTCATCAATCCAGCATGTGAAGCTTTGTTAATTGTAAAACCTTCTCTAGGATTTTCGGAACTTGAAAAGTTGAAAATTGATCAATATGTAACTCATGGAGGGAAGGTATTATTTTTCTTAGATCGACTAAGTGCTGAGATGGATAGTTTGCAAATTAAAAATGAAGTGATAGCGTATGACAGAAACTTGAATCTAAATGATCTTCTTTTCAAGTACGGCGTAAGAATTAATGCTAATTTATTAATGGATTTACAATGTGATTATTTGCCTTTTGACATAAATGGGAATGGTCAATTTGAATTTTTACCTTGGAATTATTTTCCTGTATTAGAGTCTCCTGAAAATCATCCAATCAACAAAAACATTGGATTTGTTTCTGGTCAATTTACAAATACGATTGATACCGTTGAAGCGGAAGGTGTCAAAAAAACAATCATTTTACAATCATCTGTTAATGCTAGAACCATTTCAACACCTGCGCTAATTAGCGGAAATGAAAATGTGGCAGCTGCCGAAGATGAAAAGTATAATTTATCTAATTTGCCAGTAGCTGTATTGCTAGAGGGGAAATTCAAGTCTTTATATGCAAATAGGTTAACCAATGAAATGAATGATTCCATACAAAAAAGTGGAATGAGTTATTTAGCTAATTGTGTAGCTGCCAATAAAATACTTTTTGTGGCAGATGGCGATATAGTTTTGAATTCGGTTTCTAAAGGAAATCAGCCTCTTGCGATGGGAATGAATCTATATACTGCTGGAAGCCAGCGGGAGTTTCCATTTGCAAATAAATCATTTTTATTAAACGCACTGGAATTTATGGTTAATGATTATGGATTAAGCGATGCAAAATCCAAGGAATATACCATACAGTTATTAGATACTAAAAAGCTAGAAGAAACAAGAATCATTTGGCAAATGTGTAATATAATTCTTCCAATTTTATTGGTGATAATTTTTGCATTATTATTTCAATGGTTTCGAAAAAGAAAGTATATAATTTAATATAAGATGGGAAAAACAGAGATTATTTATTTTGTGTTTAGTTTAGTTGTCCTATTGGCTTTATTTATTGATTTGGGATTATTTAGTAAGAAAAATAAAATCATTAGCTATAAGGTTGCATTACTTCAGACTTTCTTTTGGGTTTTATTGGCGTTATTATTTGGGGTTTTTATTTGGGTAGAGGAAGGGGACAAGCTCGCATTAGAATACATCAGTGCTTATCTATTGGAATGGAGTTTAAGTGTTGATAATATTTTTGTGTTTATAATTATTTTTTCAGCATTTAATGTAAAAGAAATATTTTACGGCAGAGTGTTGTTGATTGGTGTTTTAATGGCGATCATTTTCAGAATAATATTTATCACAGCAGGTGTTATTTTAGTGGATCAATTTCATTGGATTATTTATTTTTTCGGTTTATTTTTATTGTACACAGGGTATAAATTATATACATCTACAGATGACGAACAATTTGCACCTCAGGATACTAAAGTGTATAAATTTTTAAAAAAGTACCTCCCAATAGCATCTCATGATGGAAATGGAAAATTTTATTTAAGAGAAAAGGGTAAGCCTATTTATACTACTTTATTTGTAGTAGTTGTATTATTGGCTGTAATAGACATCGTATTTGCGTTGGATTCAATCCCAGCTGTATTGGGCATTTCTTCTCATAAGTTTGTGATATATACTTCAAATATCTTCGCCGTGCTAGGATTGAGAAGTTTATTCTTTTTATTAAGAGGAGCAGTATCAAAATTTGATTATTTGCAACAAGGTATTGCAATTGTTTTATTTTTCATAGGTATTAAAATGCTTGCTGAAAATTGGATAAATAAATATATCGAGAAGGAAATTCAATTATTAATTTCATTATTTTTCATTGTTTTATGCATCGGAGGGTCTATCTTATATTCTGTTAATCATCAAAAAAAAGGTATACCTGCAGACAATCCATAATTTTAAACATGAGCGTTAATATATCAGAATATACTATTGATAAAATTGCACAGATCATTAATGGAAAGCTAATACAGCAAAAAACAAAACTGGCAATTGAAAATATATTATTAGATAGTAGAAGACTTGTTTTTCCGGCTACAACTATTTATTTTTCTTTAGCCGGCCCTACCAGAAATGGCAATTTGTTTATTCCGGAATTATATCAAAAAGGAGTGAGGAATTTTGTAGTTGACCAATCGGTTGATTCCTCATTACTAAATATTTGTACAGAAGCAAATTTCTTACAAGTTGAAAATCCAAGGGCTTCATTACAAATGCTAGCCGCATATCACAGAAATTCATTCGCTTATCCAGTAATTGGAATAACAGGAAGTAATGGTAAAACAATCATTAAAGAATGGTTGTATCAATTACTAAACAGCCATTATAATATTGTTAGAAGTCCAAAGAGTTATAATTCTCAAGTTGGTGTTCCATTAAGTATTTGGCAAATGAGTCCCAATCACACACTTGGAATATTTGAAGCGGGAATTTCGCAAATTGAAGAAATGCAACATTTGCAAAAAATAATAAATCCTACAATTGGTGTTTTAGGATTTATTGGAGATGCTCATTCAGAAGGATTTCAAAGTATTTCTGAAAAAGTACTGGAAAAATGTATATTATTTACTAATAGCCATGTGTTAATTTATTGTTCGGAGAATAAAGTTGTACATGATGCAATACATTCATTCACTAAAACGATAAATACTTCAATGCAATTATTTACATGGAGTAGAAACCATGAGGCCAATTTGTTTATATCTAATATTAGTAAACAAAATCATAGTGCTGAAATTCATTGTATTTATAACCATATTGATTTTAGTTTCACGATTCCATTTTCTGATGACGCATCAATATATAATGCGATTACCTGTTGCGCCACAATGCTTTACCTTAAGCAATCAATCTCAGAGATATCAATAAAAATGAATGAATTGCGGCCTTTAGCAATGCGATTAGAATTGATAGAAGGAATCAATCAGTGTTCAATAATAAATGATAGTTACAGCGCTGACATGGAGTCTTTAAAAATTGCCCTTACTTTTCTAGAACAACAAGATTTGAATACGAAAAAAACATTAATCTTAAGTGATATGATGCAAATAGGGCTTGCAGAAAATCTGTTGTATACTCAACTTTCGAAACTCATACAAGAAAAAAAATTATATAGATTTATAGGAATAGGTCCCTCGATGATAGCTAATCAAAAATTATTTGATAAAATAGAAAATAAACAATTCTATTCATCAACAGCTGAATTTTTGTCAAGTAGTAATCATTTACAAATTAAAAATGAAACTATATTATTGAAAGGAGCCAGGGTTTTTGAATTTGAGAAAATAAATAGAGCACTTGAACAAAAAATTCATGATACAATATTAGAAATAAATTTAACTGCCATCAGAAGCAATTTAAAAACATATAAACAACAATTAAAAAAAGGGGTAAAGTTAATGTGTATGGTAAAAGCTTTCAGCTATGGAAGTGGAAGTTATGAAATTGCCAGTGTATTACAACATGAGGGTGTTGATTATCTTGCAGTTGCCTACGCAGACGAAGGAGTAGAATTACGACAAGCTGGTATTCATTTACCCATAATGGTCATGAATGCAACCATTGATAGTTTTTCAACTTTACTACAATATAATTTGGAGCCGGAATTATATTCTATCAAAATATTAGAAGCTTTTAAAAATTATTTAGATCAATCAAAAACCAAAAACTATCCCGTTCATTTAAAATTAGATACAGGAATGCATCGTTTAGGATTTGTGGATTCAGATTTACAAAAACTATGTAATTATCTAAAAAATAATGATTCGATGAAAATAGTGTCTGTTTTTTCTCATCTGGTAAGCAGTGATGATGCATTGTCGGATGCTTTTACAATGACACAATCATATTTATTTCATGAAATGACAGATGAAATAAAAAAAGTAGTACCATATACTTTTATCAAACACCTTTCGAATACTGCTGCAATAAAGAGGCATAATTCTTTACAGCTTGATATGGTTAGATTGGGTATTGGCTTGTATGGTATTGATAATAATTTAACATTACAAAATGTAACTACCTTAAAAACTACCATAGCCCAAATAAAAAGTGTAAAAAAAGGGGAAACCGTAGGATATGGCAGAACAGGATTGCTTGATAAAGATGCTACAATTGCTACCGTTAGAATTGGTTACGCAGACGGGTATTCAAGATCATTAAGCAATGGGGTAGGGAAAATGTTGGTAAATGGTCAATTGGCTTCCGTTGTAGGTAAAGTATGTATGGATATGACGATGTTGGATATTTCAGGTATTAATGCACAAGAAGGAGATGAGGTAATCGTTTTTGGTGAACAATTACCTGTAAAGCATATAGCAGATTGGTCAAATACCATTTCATATGAAGTATTAACTAATATCTCTCAACGAGTAAAAAGGGTTTATTTTGAAGAGTAAATTTGATGCAGTCAATAATATTCAACCCTTTTATTTTCTAAAAGTCTCTAAATAAAATCCCCCTTATCTTTGCTAAATATCTCACAAAAAAACAAAATGTGCACATGAAAAAATTTCATGTTTTTTTAATAGTCTTATTAATTGTAATTGCCGATCAATTTTTAAAGTATTATGTAAAAACTAATTTTGAATTAAATACTTCAAAACCTATTTTAGGTCAATGGTTTCATTTGTATTTTGTTGAAAACCCTGGCATGGCTTATGGATGGAAATTTGGAGGGAATTGGGGAAAAATTGTATTGACAGTATTTAGGTTAGGCGCTGTTGTATTTGGCTTTTTTTATTTAGGCAGAATAATAAATCAAAAATATCATAAAGGCTTCATCATATGCGCATCATTAATTTTTGCAGGCGCATTAGGGAATTTAATTGATAGTTGTTTTTATGGATTAATTTTTGATAAGGGTATGATATTAAATTCTCAGATCAATGATTATTTAGGTTATGAGGGATTGGCGGTATTGTCAAAAAAAGGGTACGCCTCATTTTTACACGGCAATGTGGTGGATATGCTTTATTTTCCAATTATACATTCTAGTTTCCCTACCTGGTTTCCAGTATGGGGTGGTCAGGATTTTGAATTTTTTCGTCCTATATTTAATATCGCAGATGCAGCAATCAGTGGAGGTGTAATCAGCATTATTTTGTTTCAGCGATTTTTTTTTAAAAATGAACAGGAAGTGGCTCCTGATTTTTCATTTGAAAACAATGAATTGAAAAATGATTAAGCAGTAATAATAAATATAAATTTTATGAGATTTTATTCAATTTGTATAAAAACACTAATATTATTTTGGTTATTTTCTTCCTGCCAGAAGGAGTTGTATTTTGAATATAATAGTCCTGCAACCGCAGTACTCGTTGCTGATTTATCATTTGATTGTGTGGGTGACTCTATTAAAGGTGACTATATTAAAGATTCATTATTAACTACAGAAAATTATGTGGATGTTAAACTAGATGTCTCTTTAGCTGGCACCTATATCATTCAATCAGACACTGTTAATGGATTTTATTTTAAAGGGTATGGTATTTTTAGCAAAGTTGGAGTGAATACAGCCAGATTGTATGGAGTTGGTAAACCGATTAATGCAGCGGTTACTCTTTTTAAAGTCACTTGTAATAATAGTTATTGTGAATTTAATATCAATGTAAAGAATAAAACCAATGATTCTTTAGCTGTATTTATATTGGGTGGTGATCCTGATGCATGTTCAGGCGCAGTACTTTCTGGTACTTACATGCAAAACCTTCCACTTACTTCAGCTAATACTGCCCGAGTTAATATAACAGTGCAAAATCCAGGTAGCTATACAATTAGTACTCCTGTTATTAATGGGGTTAGCTTTACGTCAACAGGTACACTTTCTTTAGGTAGTTTAACGATAGCACTTCAAGGCAATGGGGTACCATTAGCATCAGGCGTTTTTAATTATCCTATTTCATTTGGAAGTACCCAATGCTCATTATCTGTAAATTTTTCTCCTGCGGCACCTCCTGCAGTTTTTACATTTGGAGGAATTTCTGGAAATTGCGATGCAGTGCCACTAGGTAATTATATTCAAAATATACCTACCAATCAAACAAACACACTTAACCTTTCTGTTAATGTTACTACACTGGGTAGTTATACAATTTCAACAAATGTTGTCAATGGAGTTTCCTTTACTGGTAGTGGAGTGTTTACAACTACGGGCATTCAAACAGTTACGTTATTTGCATCAGGAACTCCACTAACAGGAGCACCATATCCATTTGCATACACCGTTAATAATGCTAGTGGATGCGGATTTACATTAAATGTTTCCGGAGATTATATTATTTGCAAAATAGATGGCGTATTTACTACGTTCAATGATAGTGCTTCTGCAAGAATTACCGCTAGTCCTGCCGGGCCAATGTTGAGTATTGATGGAAGGCAAACGAGTGCATTATATCCAAAAATAAACATTCAAGAAATAAAAACAAGTGGAAGTATTGTGGTTGATTCAGTTAATGTTAATACACCAAACATAACACTTAGTAGTAAATATTACGATCCAACCAATATTGATTATTCAGCAATAACAAGTACTACTATTCAAACAAAACCATTTACGCTTGTAATATCTTCTCTAATTTCTACTCCTTCAAGAAGAATAAAAGGAAAGTTTTTTGGAGTAATAAAAAATAATGCTGGAGCAGGGCCAGGACAAAAAACGATTACAGAAGGATACTATGATTTGCGATTACAATAATCGCTTCTTCAAAAAATAATTAAATCTTTCCAACCATTTTTGATGGCACAACCCATTCGTCAAATTCTTCCGAGGTTAAATAACCTAATTGTATAGACATTTCTTTTAAAGTGGTTCCTTGTTTATGTGCTTTTTGGGCAATCTCTGCTGCCTTATAATAACCAATTTTTGTATTCAATGCAGTAACGAGCATAAGAGAATTATCAACATGCTTTTTGATATTCGATTCAATTGGTTCAATACCAGTAGCGCATTTATCATTAAAGGAAACACAACCATCTCCAATTAATCTGGCGCTATGTAAGAAATTATAAATCATAACAGGTTTAAAAACATTTAATTCAAAGTGTCCATTACTTCCAGCAATGCCAATTGTAACGTCATTTCCCATGACTTGTGCAGCAATCATGGTTAAAGCTTCGCATTGTGTAGGATTTACTTTGCCAGGCATGATTGAAGAGCCAGGTTCATTATCAGGTATAAATAATTCACCAATACCACTTCTTGGACCGGAAGATAATATTCTGATATCATTAGCTATTTTCATTAAACTTACTGCAATCATTTTTAAGGCACCATGAGTTTCTACAATTGCATCATGTGCAGCTAATGCTTCAAATTTATTTTCTGCTGTTACAAAGGGAAGTCCCGTTAATGAAGCAATATGCTTTGCTACATGTTCAGAATAATTATCAGGGGTATTAATCCCAGTTCCTACAGCGGTTCCGCCCAATGCTAATTCGCTTAAATGAGATAATGTATTTTTTATTGCTTTCAAGCCATGTGTTAACTGTGATACATATCCGCTAAATTCTTGCCCAACAGTTAAGGGAGTGGCATCCATAAAATGGGTTCTGCCAATTTTAACTACGTGCATAAATTCTCTGCTCTTCGCCTCCAACGTATTTCTTAATTTCTCAATCCCAGGAATAGTTACTTCTATGAGGATTTTATAAGCAGCAATATGCATTGCTGTTGGAAAAGTATCGTTGCTTGATTGTGATTTATTTACATCATCATTTGGATGCAGTGTTTTTTCTACATCTTCTAATTTTCCTCCATTTATTACATGTCCTCGGTAGGCAATAACTTCATTAACATTCATATTACTTTGAGTGCCACTTCCGGTTTGCCAAACAACCAAAGGAAAGTATTCATCTAGTTTCCCTTCTAATATTTCATCACATACTTTACCAATAAGTAAAGATTTTTCTTTTGGCAAAACACCTGCTTCAAAGTTGGTAATTGCAGCAGCTTTTTTCAAATAAGCGAAAGCCTTGATGATTTCTTTAGGCATCTTATTAATGTCTTCCGCAATTTTGAAGTTGTCTATACTTCTTTGAGTTTGTGCACCAAAATAAGCAGCCATCGGTACTTTTACTTCGCCCATCGTGTCTTTTTCAATTCTGTATTCCATATATTTTTATTTATAGTCCTTTAAATTTTGCTGTTCTTTTTTCCATAAACGCACTGGTCCCTTCTTTCATATCTTGTGTATTGAAGCAATCGCCAAACGCTTCTGCTTCTTTTTCATAACCTGATTTCCCATTGGTATATGCACTGTCACTAAGTACAGCAGTATTTACACAGTCAATTATTTTACTAATTGCTATTGGTGCTTTTGTTTGAATTAACTGAAGTATTTCAGTTGTTTTAATTATTAAATTTTCTACGGTAGTAATATGGTTTACCAATTTTAACTGTAATGCTTCTTCGGCATTAATAATTTGAGCAGTCATTTGAAGCTCCATACTTTTAGCTTTACCAATCAATTGAGTTAATCTTTGTGTTCCTCCATAACCTGGAATTAATCCTAAATTAACTTCAGGCTGACCAAATTTTGCAGTATCGCTACAAATTCTAAAATGACAAGCCATTGCTAATTCACATCCTCCGCCTAATGCAAATCCATTGACAGCAGCAACAATTGGTTTGGGACAATTTTCAATTTTTGAAAAAATAAATTGGCCTCTTTTTGATAATGTGGTTGCTTCTTGTTTATTGTATGAAGAAAACTCACTGATATCTGCGCCTGCAACAAATGATTTATTACCTGCTCCGGTAATAATCGCCGATTTTATGGCAATATTAGAATAAACTTCATTGATTGCCTCATCAAGGTCATTAAAAACGGCGTTATTTAAAGCATTTAATTTATCGGGACGATTAATAGTTATTGTAAATATCCCATCCGTTAATTCTGTTATAATAGTTGTGTACATAAAATATATTTAAAAGGGTCTGTTTTCTTTAACCCAAATTTTTATATAATCAGCAATATCTGTAGTTGTTGTACCAGGTGCAAATAATTTTCCTACTCCCATTTGTGTTAATCTTTCCATGTCTTCTTCCGGAATAATGCCACCGCCAGTAAGTAAAACATCCGTCATATTTTTTTCTTTCATCAACGCAATAATTTTTGGGAAAACAGTATTATGCGCGCCGCTTAAAATACTAATACCAATGGCATCTACATCTTCTTGTAAGGCAGCATTTACAACCATTTCGGGTGTTTGCCTGAGTCCGGTATAAATAACTTCCATACCTGCATCTCTTAATGAAGTTGCAATTACTTTTGCACCACGGTCGTGTCCGTCAAGCCCTACTTTGGCAACAAGTACTCTAATTGGTCTGTTTTTCATTCGATATTAATTTGAGATAATGCAATTGACATTCTATTGATTGTTTCAGTCTTGCCAATAAGGTGAGCAATTTCAAATACTGCTGGTCCATATTTACCACCTACTAACATAATTCGCATTGGTAATTGTAATTCTCCCGGTTTGATATTTTTTTCTGCCGCTAGAAATTTAAAAATATTTTCAATTTCAATGGCGCTCCAATTATTTAATGTCAAAAGCTTATCTGAGAAAGATTCAAAAAATAAAGTCTTTTCAATATTCCATTTTGGTTTAATTGATGCTATATCTAATACATTTGGAGCTTGAAAGAAATATATAGATTGCTCATAAAAGTCACTCATTAGTGTACAGCGATCTTTAATGAGTGTAATAACTGATTTAAGATAATCGTCATCATTAATTTGAGTGCCGGTTGAATCCATAATTAATTTAACAATTGGAAATAATTTTTCTACAGGTAATTTTTTAATCCATTCTTGATTGAACCATTTAGCTTTTTCGTAATCAAATTTTGCACCACTTTTGTGAACACGTTCAATAGAAAATTGACTAATCATTTCTTCTAAAGAAAAAAGCTCTTTTTCTGTTCCGCTATTCCAACCCAGCAGTGCTAATAAATTGATAAATGCTTCTGGTAAAAAACCTTTTTCCTTAAATCCTTCAGTGAAATCATTGTTCCTTGGATCTGTCCAGTTCATGGCATAAACAGGAAATCCAAATTTAGCCCCATCACGCTTACTTAATTTTCCACTTGGCCCTAATATCAATGGAAGGTGAGCCCATGCAGGCATGTTTTCTAAGCCAAATAAATATTTCCATAATAAAATATGGACTGGCGAGCTACTCAACCACTCTTCGCCCCTGAAAGCATGCGTTATTTTCATTAAATAATCATCTACGACTACAGCTAAATGATATGTAGGCATGCCATCAGCTTTTAATAAAACTTTGTCATCAACAACAGATGATTCAAATGAAACTTCGTGATGAATTAAATCGGTAAAAGAAATCGTTTCATTTTCGGGTATTTTTATTCGTATGACATATGGAGTAGCATTTGATAATAGAGTAGACACTTCCTCTGCGGATAGTGTTAATGAATTTTTCATTTCCATTCTCACATGTCTGTCATATTGAGGCGAAGGGTTATCATCGGATTTAAAATCACTTCGCATCTTTACTAAATCTTCAGTAGTATCAAATGCATAATATGCATGACCATTTGCAATCAATTGTTCTGCATATTTTCTATACATTTCTTTTCTCTCGCTTTGGCGATATGGGCCATAATTCCCACCATGTAACGGACTCTCATCAGGCTCAATGCCACACCATTTTAAGCAATCATAAATATATTGTTCTGCGCCCTCAACAAACCTTGTTTGGTCGGTATCTTCAATACGCAGAATAAAATCACCGCCTTGTTGTTTGGCAAAAAGATAATTGTATAAAACAGTACGTACTCCTCCTAAATGAAGTCCACCGGTAGGACTTGGAGCAAATCTAACCCTCACTTTATTCGTACTATTTTGCATGATTGCTTCTTATATAGTTTTGATATAATTAAAGTGTAAAGATAACCCGATAAGAGTTTTTAGCAAAAGATTATAGTTATAGAGTAAACTCTTTTTACAATGTATTTTGGATCCTCAATACAGATTCTAAGGCCAGATTCATCATAGGAGTAAGGGACTTTTCTCTGGCATCAGCAGAAATTTTTTCTCCAGTAGGGATAACGTCAGAAATAGTTAATAAAGTTGCTGCTGTTTTTCCTAAATACTTTGCATTAGCAAATAGTGCAAAGGCTTCCATTTCAACGGCAAAACAATTATTTTCTTTAGCCACTGCAGGTATTCCTGCAACGCTTCTATAAAAAATATCACTTGAATGAATATTTCCTTTCTTTAGTGGGCTATTTAATTCATGGGCAGTTTGATTAATTATATCGAATGCTTTACCCTGATGAGCTATGGTATTTCCAGAAATATCAAAAGCATATTTTGCATAAGTAGATTCACTACAAGCATGATCAACATTGATCATATCATATACATTGATTTCTTCTAAATAAGAGCCAGCGGTTCCAATTCTTATTATACAATCAACCTCATACTCATTATACAATTCATAAGAATAAATACCAATTGAGGGACATCCCATACCACTTGCGCCGATGGTTACACGTACATCTTTATAGGCGCCTGTATAATAAAAAACATTTCTAGTATGACTCACCAATTGTGCATTGGTTAGCATATTTTCAGCAATATATTTTGCTCTTAAAGGATCACCTGGCATAAGGACAATCCGAGCAATTTCTCCCAATTTTGCACTGATGTGTAAGCTCATATGAGTCTTTTTAATTGATAGTATATGAAGTTATCATTTTTTTTCAAAATAATACCCTTTTTAAAATATTTAAACAATTCATGTTTAATAAGAATAAGGAACTTTAATTTTGATAAAAAAATAGCATTGTTTTATTTTACTAAAACACCTTTTTGGATTAAGTGGATATACAAATCATGTATTTGGAAAATTCAATCAAAAGTTAAATCCATTTATTTAACTTTTGATGATGGCCCGCATCCACTCATTACTGATTTTGTTTTGGATGAATTGAAAAAATACAATGCAAAAGCCACTTTTTTTTGTATTGGCAAAAATGTAGTTTTATATCCAGCAGTATATAAGAGAATTATTGATGAAGGGCATGCAGTTGGCAATCATACATTTAGTCATTTAAATGGCTGGATAACAACAGACAGTGAATACCTGGATGATATTAATAAAGCGGCACTAATTATTGACAGTAAGTTATTCCGGCCTCCCTATGGAAGGATAACAAAATTTCAATTAAGTCAGTTATCAAAAAATCGATTTAATTTTAAGACAATTATGTGGTCTATATTAAGCGGTGATTTTGATAACAATATTACAAAAGAGCAATGCTGTGAATCTGTATTAAAAAATGCAACGCCAGGTTCAATTGTTGTTTTTCATGATAGCGAAAAAGCAAATGAAAGAATGAGCTACGCATTACCTTTAGTTTTGCAACAGCTGTCAGAAAACGGATTTCAATTTAATAAGATTGTATAATTCAGGACTATCGATTTTTTATTTTTAATATGTTGAATATGCTTATTGATACTCATTGTCATTTATATTTATCTGAATTTGAAAAAGATATCGATGCTGTAATGAGTAATGCATTCAAAAATAATGTTCATCAATTTTACTTACCATCAATTAATAGTGAAACCACAATCGATTTGTTGCAATTAGTAGAAAAATATCCAGAGCATTGTTTTCCAATGATGGGCCTTCATCCCTGTTATGTTAAAGAGAATTATGCAGATGAGTTATCACTGGTGGAATCGTGGCTTAAAAAAAGAAAATTTTCTGCGATTGGAGAATGTGGGTTAGATTTTTATTGGGATAAGACATTCGTAAAAGAACAGTATATTGCTTTAGATCAACAAATAGAATGGGCTATAGAATATAATTTGCCAATTATACTTCATACAAGAAAAGCAACTCAGGAAACAATCGACGTAATAAAAAAGCACCAATGTGATAGTTTGACTGGTATTTTTCATTGTTTTGGTGGAAGTATAGAGGAAGCTCATCAAATAATCAACTTAGGATTTTATGTAGGAATAGGAGGTGTTGTTACCTATAAAAATGCCGGTCTTGATGTTGTTTTAGGTGCTATAGATTTAAAGCATATTGTACTGGAAACAGATGCGCCTTATCTTTCTCCTATTCCATTTAGGGGAAAAAGAAATGAGAGTGCGTACATAAAAAATATTGCAGAAAAAATATCAGAAATAAAAAAATGTAGTGTTGAAGATATTGAACAAATAACCACTTCAAATGCAAAGAAAATTTTTAAATCATAAAAAACAAATTATAATCTACCTTTTTGATTTTATTATATGAATATAAATGAACTATACGAAATCTATTTAAAATACCCTTCGATAAAAACGGATACAAGAAAAGTAAAAGAAGGAGATATTTATTTTGCATTAAAAGGACCAAATTTCAATGGAAATCTTTTTACGGATAAGGCGATAGAAAATGGAGCTGTTTATTGTGTTGTAGATGAAGCAATGAATCAAGATAGAATTATTGTAGTTCAAGATGTGCTTGAAACTTTACAACAGCTAGCCAAAAAACATAGGGAACAATTTAATATTCCTTTTATTGCAATCACAGGAAGCAATGGTAAAACAACTACCAAGGAGTTGATACATGCAGTCTTGTCTAGTACTTACAAAACGTATACAACAGAAGGGAATTTGAATAATCATATTGGTATCCCGCTTACGATATTGAGGGTGAAGCAAGATGCCGAAATGGTTGTATTAGAAATGGGCGCAAATCATCAAAAAGAAATAGAAGGATATTGTTTATATTCCTTGCCAACACATGGCTTGATAACCAATTGCGGTAAAGCACATCTAGAAGGATTTGGTGGTGAAGAAGGTGTAAGAAAAGGTAAGGGTGAATTGTTTGATTATTTAAAACGGCACAATGGAGTAGCTTTTATTTATAGAGATTATGATTATTTAACGGAAATGAGTTCGGGCATTACTAATATTATTTCGTATGGTTCTTCTAATTCTAATGCTGAACTTATCGGACAAATCTTGAGTGATACAACATATTTAAATGTTTCGATAACAAAAGGAGCCTCTATAGATAATATTCACACCCATTTGGTAGGAGGGTATAATTTGCCAAATATTCTTGCAGCTGTATGCATTGGAAAAGTATTCAACATTGCAGATGAAAAAATAAAAGATGCCTTAGAGTCATATATACCATCCAATAGCAGATCTCAATTAATTCATAAAGATTCAAACACAATAATACTAGACGCATACAATGCAAATCCTAGTAGTATGAAATTAGCTATAGAGAATTTTGCAAAAATGCAGGGACAAGATAAAGTACTGATTATAGGGGGAATGATGGAATTAGGCAATGAGAGTTATATGGAACATATGCAAATAGTTGAGTTGATAAAAAAGTATCATTGGAAGGAGGTTGTATTGGTTGGAAATCAGTTTTCGGGTATAGAAGGCAGTTATCTTCATTTCAATTCATCAACAGAAGCCCATGAATGGTATTTATCTAAAGGCTATAAAAATATTCAAATCTTATTGAAAGGGTCTCGGAGTATGCAAATGGAAAAAGTATTGGAATGATTCGAAAATAACATTAATAGCCTTACTTTTGCAAACCAAATCTTTCTTGAAGGAGAGTTGTCCGAGTGGCTGAAGGAGCACGCTTGGAAAGCGTGTATATGGGAAACTGTATCGAGGGTTCGAATCCCTCACTCTCCGCAAAGCAAGCTTGAAACCTGCAAGAAATCGCAGGTTTTTTTCATTGACGGTAATAAGCCATGTTTGCTTGTGCGAGTTAGCGGGAATGAAAAAAAAAGACCCGCACTTGCGGGGCTGGTTTTAAGCGAAGATTTGACGCCCCCCAATCTGGGATGTGCGTAGCAAATCCCCCACTCTCCGCCAAAAGCCTTTCGAAAGAAGGCTTTTTTATTCAATTTGATTTCTTAAAAGAAGTAAATATTGAAAAAGCTTCGATAGCAGTACATTTAAATCAAAAAAAGTAGAGTATTGAGACAACAGGATTTTTGTCTTCATAAAAAAATCCCGAAGTAATTTCGGGATTTTTTTATGAAAAGTATTTTGAGTTATTATTTTCCTTTCTTTTGTTTGCCCCATAGATTTCCATCTTGAAAACCCGGACCTTCAGAAGGACCTAAATATGTTTGAGCACAACGAAATCCAACAGTACTAGAAGATTGTTCTTCTTGCATAAAACGACGAGTTCCAGGAGAAATCCAATAAGCTCTGTCATTCCAACTGCCACCTTTTATAACTCTTGATTTGTCATTGATTAGTGTAGTTATGCCATAGTTGTATGAAGCAGTACTTGTAGAATCCCCATCTAAATAATTAATTACATTATTATGTTGATAGTTTGTTCTGTTTTTAACTTCTTCATCAGAGATATCTACTTTTTTCAAATGACCCATACTGTCTCTTTCGTATTCTCCATTACTATTCTTATAATGTTTTTGAAACTTATTACCACGATAGTAGTTGAAATCTTGTCCATCAGTAGGAGTCAATGGTCTGTATACATCACCTACCCACTCATTAACATTACCGCACATATTGTATAGTCCGAAAGCGTTTGGAAAAAATGATTTTACAGGAGCTGTAATTGCAGCACGATCATTTAGTCCACCAGCAATACCCATGTTGTCACCACTTCCACGCTTAAAGTTTACCAAAAATCTACCAGCCATTGAACTATGACGATTATCTCTTAATCCATTTATATTCATGCCCCAAGAGTAAATTTGTTGATTTGCGATTATTTCTTCGCCTGGTTTATTTTCACTTTTTCTTTTGCTGATATTTTGATTTAATAAACCATAAGCAGCATATTCCCATTCAGCTTCTGTAGGAAGTCTGTATGCAATATTTAAAATACCATCTTCAATTTTTACAGTGCCCCTTACTTTATTGTTTACATCTCTAAGATCTGAATTTTTTGGTTTTGATTTACCTTGAATCATATCTGGACTCATTAAATAGGCTTCGGTATTGAAAGATCCTTCTGCTCCAGATCCTTTCAATTCTTTTTTAATGGCATCTCTTTTTAAATAACCTTTTTGTAATAATTTCAACTCGTTAACTCTGTCTGTTCTCCAAATGCAGAAATCACGGGCTTGCAACCAAGATACACCTACAACAGGATAATAATTATAAGAAGGATACCTAAGATAATACTCTACATAAGGCTCATTATAAGCCAATTCTTCTCTCCAAACTAAAGTATCCGGTAAGCACCTTGCTAACATATTAGTATCTTCTGAAAAAGTATGCTCTACCCAATTTAGATATTCTCTGTAATGAACATTGGCAACTTCAGTTTCATCTATGAAAAAAGAGTTTACAGTTACCTTACGAGGGATGTTATTCCAATCGCCCATTACGTCATCATCTTTAGCGCCCATCACAAATGAACCACCCTGTACGAAAACAAGTCCAGGACCAGCTTTTGGATATTTTAGTTTTGCTACATGGAAATTACCCATATTTTTATCATCATAAGACCATCCCGTAACACTAGATTTCGATTTCTTTTTCCCGCCACTATTATTACATGAACTTAGTATTAAGGTAAGCACGAGTACACTTAAAATGTTTTTAACGGAAAGTAATTTGAGCATGTTATTGTTTTTTGCAAATTTTAAACTAAAGAGTCTCATTATGTTTACAATAAGACTTAATACAATTGCGAATATATAAACTTTACTCGATTTTATTATAATTTTAGCATTTTATTAGAGAATGATTTCTCAATCTAAAAAACAAAATAACATATATTTTATATAACATACACGCTAGTGTCGAAGCATTTATATTATTAATATGAAAATTCAAGTAAAAAAAAGTTGACGAATTCAATAAATCAGCTATTTTTACAATCATATCATTTTTAAAAATAGAAATTATAAAGTAAACTCTACCTAACCAAGACAATAAAATCGCATGAAAAAAACAACTTTGAAACTAGTATCCCTAGTAATGTTATTGGGTGTATCATTAAATGAAACCAAAGCTCAAACTGCTGATGCAATTAATGTAGTGACAACAGCTGTTCCTTTTTTACGCATATCTCCAGATGCAAGAAGTGGTGGTATGGGGGATGTAGGTATTGCAACTTCTGCGGATGCTAATTCAGGATTTTGGAATATTGCAAAAACACCTTTCGCTTCAGATAAAATAGCCATTTCTGCTTCATATACTCCATGGTTAAGTGACTTGAAATTGAATGATGTATATTTTGCCTCACTTGCTGGATATTATCAAATAGATGAGACACAGGCATTTTCTTCATCATTGAGATATTTTAGTTTAGGTAATATTGAGTTTACTGATGCTAATGCTACTTCATTGGGATCATTTAACCCAAGAGAATTCAGTTTTGATGCTGGTTATTCAAGAAAATTATCTAATAAAATGGGCCTAGGAGTTGCAGTAAGATACATATCTTCTAATTTGGCAAACGGGACTTATAGTGGAGTTAATTATAAAGCGGGTACTTCTATAGCAGGTGATTTACATTTCTTCTATAAAGGTACAAACGCTGCTGGAAATGGCTTTGATTACGGGGCAACTTTAAGTAACCTTGGTTCAAAAATTTCTTACACAGACGACGGAAATCAAAAAGATTTCATTCCTGCTAACCTTGGCGTTGGTCTAGCTTACAATAAAGTATTTGATGCTGAAAACAAAATCACCTTCGCGTTGGATTTAAATAAATTATTAGTTCCAACCCCACCAGTAGGTGTAGGATCAAGTTCTGTTGATTCAGCATCTTTAGCAGTATATCATTCAAAAGGAGTAGTATCTAGCTGGTTTAGTTCATTAGGTGATGGCGACGATGTAAAAGAAATTTCTATCGCTGCAGGTGCTGAATACTGGTATAAAAATCAATTTGCTTTTAGAGCTGGATACTTTAGTGAAAGCAAACAAAAAGGAGATCGTCAATTTTTTACAATGGGTGCTGGATTAAAGTATAGCACTTATGGTTTAAATTTTTCTTACCTTTTACCGGCTGGTTCAGGTGTTAGTCGTAACCCACTTTCAAATACTATTCGCTTCTCAATATTATTTGATGTTAATAAAAAATAATTTTTAAAAACATTAGCAAAAAGCGTTTCTTTAATCAGGAACGCTTTTTTATTTTTGTAAATCATCTATAAAATATCTTATGTCATTTCGTATTGGGTCGGGTGTAGACTTTCATCAACTAACAGCAGGCAGAGATCTTTGGATTGGAGGTGTAAAAATCCCCCATCACAAAGGGTCTTTGGGTCATAGCGATGCAGATGTGTTGCTGCATGCAATTTGCGACGCAATGTTAGGGGCCTTGTGTTTAGGTGATATTGGTGTACATTTTCCAGATACAAGCAATGAATATAAAGATATTGACAGTAAAATATTATTAGAAAAAACATATCTACTTATCATTAATAAAGGTTATCGGGTGGTTAATATAGATACTACCCTTTGTTTGCAAGCGCCAAAAATTGCTCCTTTTATTGCCCAAATGCAATCGGCAATTGCAGCTATTCTTCATATTCAGGTTTCGGATATTTCTATAAAAGCAACTACTACAGAAAAAATGGGATTTATTGGGAGAGAGGAAGGGTTAATAGCCTATGCAACAGTATTACTTTCAAAAGAAAATAAATAATTTATTTAGATGCTGCAAATCCCCATCATTAATCTTTCAGATAATCCACATCCAGCCTATGCTACAATTGGTTCTTCAGGTATGGACATCAGTGCTTTTTTAGCTGAATCAATCACTATAAACCCATTAGAACGCGTATTAATTCCAACAGGGTTATTTATTCAACTCCCAGAAAATTATGAAATACAAATTAGGCCAAGAAGCGGATTGGCTTTCAAGCAGGGTATTACATGTTTAAATACACCTGGAACGATAGATAGCGATTATAGAGGTGAAATTAAAGTGCTCTTAATAAATTTAAGTAATGAACAACAAGTCATCAATAATAAAGATAGAATTGCACAAATGGTATTAGCTAAAACCGAAAAATATGCTTTAGTTTCTGTAGAAAAAATAGATGAAACAGAAAGAGGAGAAGGTGGATTTGGTCACACAGGAAAATAGTTACAATTCATGAAGAACTACACATTTTTAATATTAATTTTTGGGTCGATTTTGTTCGTTTCCTGCAAGGCAACCAAAACAATAAATAAAGCAATATCATCCAAACAGGAACTATTTAAACAAGCAAAATTAATTGAAGATTCAATAAATAATGCAAGAGAAAATATTAATGAATTCAAGTCTCATTATATTGATTTTTCAACTTTCAATGCAAAGATAAAAGTAGAGTCTACAGGAGCCGTTGGTAAAAATCCTGATATTACTGCTGTGGTTAGAATTATAAAAGACAGTGTAATCTGGATGTCTTTATCAGCTACTTTTTTAAACGTTGAAGTATATAGGGTGCTAATTACTAAAGACAGTGTAATCTTAATTAATAAACAGGATAAAGAAGTAACATTAAGGTCATTGGATTATTTACAAGAAGTTACCCAAATCCCTTTTGATTTCAATACGCTACAGAATGTTATAATAGGAAATCCAATCTTCGTTGGAGATAGTATAAATTCGTTTACAAAAAAAGACAACCTGATGTTCTTTTCAACAACAGATGCTTTTTTTAAGAACCTTCTAACCGTTAATGGCAATGATAAATTATTAGTAAGAAGTAAGATGGATGACATAGATGTTAAGAGAAGCAGAACGGCTGACATTATTTATGATGGGTATGTGAGTAATAATGGAAAATATTTTTCAACAGGTAGGCATATTTCAATCTCTGAGAAAAATAAACTTGATATTAAATTAGAATTCAAACAGTACGATTTTAATAGTAATGTTTCTGTACAATTTAATGTTCCCAAAAGCTATAAAAGAAAATAGTATTTTATAGAATTAATAAATATTAAAAATTGCTTCATGCATTGTATTTTTGTAGCAACATTTAAATCTAATAAATGACAAAGGTATTTTTCTCAATATTTCTATTATCAATATTCTCCCTAAATGTCTTCGCTCAGCCAGCGACAAGGGAAGAGTTGGAAAAGCAGCGCATCCAATTAAAAAAAGAAATAGAAGAAACGGAAAATTTATTAAATAAAAATAAAGTTCAAACAAAAGAAAATTTACTTCAGTATAATTTAATTTCAAAGAAAGTTAATCTTCAAGATAAGGTAATAGATAATATTAATAGAGACCTAGACAGGCTTAACAATTCAATGTATTTAATCTCAAGGGATATTTACCGCTATGACCGACTTCTGGATACTTTAAAACAAGAGTATGCAAAAAGCATGATATATGCCTATAAAAATAGAAGTAGTTATGATTTTTTAAATTTTATATTTTCTGCAGGAAATTTCAACGATGCAATCAAGCGAATTTCGTATCTAAAAAGCTACAGGAATTACAGAGAAATGCAGGGTGAAAATATTCGTAGAACGCAAAATCTTAGAAAAAATAAAATCGTTGATTTGAGAGGAACAAAAGAAGAAAAAAATAAAGTCTTGGATGTTCAGAGTATAGAGATGGCCAAACTGGAAGTTCAACAGCGAGAGAAAGATAGAATTTTATCTCAGTTAAAAAAACAAGGGAAACAATTAAATAAACAAATTGCTGCAAAACAGAAGCAAATGCAGAAAGTCAATAATGCAATAACAGCTGCAATAAAAAGGGCACAAAAAGAAGCTATTGAGAAAGCGATAATAGAAAAAGAAAAACTTAGAATAGAAGAACAAAAAAATAAAAAGTCAACAGATATTAATGAGGGTGTGAAAGTAAAAAAAGAAACGCCTACAAAGGCGGAAATTAAAGTAATACCTAAAAAAGAAAGTATTTTATTGAATGCTGATAATACTATTTTAAATAATAATTTTGAAAAGAATAGGGGGTCATTGCCATGGCCATTAGATAGGGGATTGGTGCTTATGCATTATGGGAAAAATACATTGCCAAGTGGTACAATAATGGATGTGACTTCTGTAACAATCTCATCTGATATAGGCAGTACCGTTAAATCAGTATTTGATGGTATCGTAACTGCCATTCAGCAAGTTGAAGATATGATGGTTGTGATTATTCAACATGGAAGATATTTTACAACCTATAGTAATTTGTCTAATGTTGTGGTAAAAAAAGGGCAAGAAATAAAAACGGGTCAATCCCTTGGAAAAGTAGCAACTAATTTTGATGGAATTGGGGCAATTGATTTTTATATCAGCAATGAAACCAGTAATTACGATCCGGAAAAATGGCTTCGTAGAAGATAGAAACTATTGAAGTAATCTCTTGTATAAATCTTCATATATAGGCACGATTGTTTCAATTCCAAATTTACTCGCCTGTTTTAATGCATTTATTTTAAACTGTTTTAAAATTTCTTCATTTGATAAAATGTGAATGGCATTTTTACTCATATCCTTTACATCCCCCACGTTACTCATAAAGCCAGAAAAACCATTAATGTTAATTTCGGGAAGTCCGCCAGCATTACTAGAGATTACTGGCACCTCTGCCGCCATAGCTTCCAAGGCCGCTAATCCAAAGCTTTCATATTCACTTGGCAATAAAAATAAATCTGCAATAGGAAGAATATCTTCCATTTGTTCTTGTTTACCTAAAAAAGTTATTTCATTACTTTCGCTGCATGATCTCGTGAATGCTTCTATCTCTGATCTCTCAGGTCCGTCACCAATTAGTAATAATTTAGAAGGAATACTTTTTGTAATTAATAAAAACGTTTGAACAACATCCATAACTCTCTTGACTTTTCTAAAATTGGATGCATGAACAATAATTTTTTCATTATTTGGAGCAATTAATCTTTTAAATGCATCAACTGGCTTTTTATTAAATCTCGTAATATCAACAAAATTATGAATGACTTCAATGGGTTTATTAATCTTAAAATTTTTATAGGTTTCCTCTTTTAAATTTTCAGACACTGCAGTTAAGATATCGCTTTCTTCCATTGAAAATGTAACTACCGGACTATAAGTTTTATCTCGACCAACTAAAGTAATATCTGTACCATGTAAAGTGGTAATGACAGGAATATTTTTTCCTTGTTTTTGTAAAATTTGTTTTGCCATGTAAGCAGCTGCAGCATGAGGAATAGCGTAATGAACATGTAATAAGTCGACCTGATTATTATTAACTACATCAACCATCATACTGGCCAAAGCGGTTTCATAGGGAGGAAAATCAAATAATGGGTACTCGGGAACCCTCACCTCATGATAAAAAATATTTGCATGAAAGCCACTTAAACGAACAGGTTGCTGATAGGTTATAAAATGAATGTTGTGGCCTTTTTCGGCAAGGGCTTTTCCTAGTTCTGTAGCTAACACTCCACTTCCGCCGAAAGTTGGATAACATACAATGGCAATATTCATACAATGATATTTTTAAATTATTTATTTCAATAAAATATGCAATCTTTCAAGCAATAATCAATTGTAATCACTTTATGGTAAAAGTTATGAGCAATTAATAGGCATGAATTAAAAATATTGCAGGTACTTTATGTAATTCGGGTTGATTTAATTTCCAGTCTTTTATTGATTTAGTAACTATACTCTCATTTACACCTGTAATATTTTTACCGATACATAATTTCGTAGAGCTGTTACAGTTTTTTAATAAACATTCTACTAATTGGTTGTTTCGATATGGAGTTTCAATAAATATTTTTGTACTATTGTTTTTACTAGAGCTAGCTTCTATCTCTTTTATTTTTTTTATTCTATCCACATTGTCGATAGGAAGGTATCCAACAAACTCAAAATTTTGACCATTCATTCCACTGGCCATTAATGCTAACAGAATTGAATTTGGCCCTACAAGCGGTTTTATAATGCATTCCATTTCCTGAGCAACAGAAATAAGAATTTGACCAGGGTCTGCAATACCAGGACATCCGGCTTCACTAACAATGGCTATATTTTTATTAGATTTTATAGCGGACTTGAAATATATAATTTGTTCCGCCTCTGCTTTGTGAATTGTATGCCATTCGAAATGATCAATAACTATGGATGAATCTATTGATTTTAAAAATCTCCTGGCCGTTCTTTCATCTTCAGCAAAAATTACTTTTGAATCTCTAATAGCAGGAATGATATAGCTCGGAATTGTATTGATGGCATCTTCTGAAATAAAAGTGGGTATTAAATAAACAGTTGTCATCTATTAAAGAGTATTTTTTTTTCTTTGGCTTGATGTATACTTAAAGTTGCAGCGATTACAGCATAACTTGGTGCAAATATCCAACCTAGAATTGGAATAATATGAAACAAATAAAATATCATACCATTCCCAATAGCAAGTCCACGATGATGGCTTATTAAATCTGAACTTTCTGAGCTGTTAAGATTATTTCTGCCATTGCTATAGTCTAACATATAGAATCCTAGGTAATAACAATCAATGAAAACAAATATAAGTGGACTAAGCCAGCCGATTATAGGTATAATTGCTACAATCAAAAGACCAATTACATAAACAATTTGCCAAGACATGCTTTTAAATGAAAATAATATTCCTCTTACAATATCTTTTAAAAGTTGATATATGGAAATAGAAAAATGACTTCCATTGATAAGGCATTCTGTTTTCCCACTTAAATAAGCGAAAACGGGGGAAGCGATAATTAAAAAGAAAAATTTATAAAAAGAAAAGTATGCAAAAAATAAGAGCAGGTCTATGAATATTTTACCAATGATTAGGAAAAAACTAAGCCATGAATTTTCGAAACGATCCAGCCATATACTCAAATGAAGTTCTTCGAACATGCACTTAGTTGCTTGATCATAAGAAGAAAGAAATAATTTAAAGCCTACAATAAATAAAATTGTGTAAATCAAACCAGGAATAATTATCCATTTCCATAGTTTATTTATTTTAATAAATTGGTGCGCTTCTTTATAAGCTTCAAAGGAAATAATAATTTCTTTAAGCATGAGAATTTATTTGCAACAAATGGGATAAAGATAGGCAGACGATATTGTGTCCCTTAATTAAAGGTTTTGTAAACTAAAATTTCGGACAAGGAATTCCTTTGTATTCTACAGGATGCTTGATATAAATTAATGAAAATTCGGCACCACCTTTGCTATTTGTTACTGCTTTTAGGTCACTAATATTAAAATCGTAACTAGTGCCAATTCTTAAATCTCCAAATTCAAGACCAAGATAAGGAATCAAAGCATCATTTAATCTTAGCCAAGATCCAAAATAAAGATTAGTAGGCTTATCATCTAATCCGCCTGCACGCATTGAGACGGCAGCACCAATAACAGTTTCATTTGATTTGTTTTGCATTTGCTCAATAAAAGAAACACTCAAACCTGTTGTTTGCCCTATAGAGAAAGAACCACCACCATGAACTGTAAATCTATTGGTTAGAAACCAATCTGAGTTAGATGCAGTTGAACTATTTCTAAAACTAACTTTAGGTTTATTGATATGATACATTGAAACACCTAAATAGTAATTATTTTCTCCATTGCTTGATCCAGAATACAATACACCTGCATTGATATCAAAGTAATTAACCTTGGGTAATAGCCCTTTTGTGTATTCGGCAGATGTCCCTGGGGTAAATCCATTTCTTTGCAATTCATCTTCAAATGTTAGCTTACTAAAATCAATACTTGAACTAGAATAAGTACCCTGAAAACCTGCGCCAATAGTATTATAGCCATCTTCATCTAATGCTTTGTGATAGGATAATGACATAGAAGCATAATTAAGCTTTAAAGCGTCATTAGAGCTGGCATCTGATAGTCCAGAAATTCCAATTCCGAAAAGATCACCTTCTGGTATTTGCTTTGTCATGATAGGAAAATCCAATGAGGCAGTAGTGGTAACATATGCTTTAGGAATTGATGGCCATTGATCTCTGTGATTGGTTGTTAATCTCCACAATCCATCAAACTTTCCGGTAAATGCCGGATTAAGGGTTAATGGCGAAGAAAAAAATTGAGAAAAATGTGGATCTTGAGCGTTTGAAATAAAACACCCTATAATAAATATTACTGTGTAGATAAATTTTTTCATCATGTTATTTGTGCTTGTCGTAAAGATAGCAAAATAGCTTTAAAATGGTATAAAATACTATACTTTTATATTGAACGTAATAAAAATAACGTTATATTAAATATTACGTATATTTTAAGCTATTAATGTTGAATTTTAGTTCCATAAGCTAAATCACCTGCATCACCAAGTCCTGGAACAATATAGCCTTTATTGGTAAGCTCATTATCAATATCGCCACACCAAATTTTCGCATATGGTATTTCTTGTAAAACGTATTCAATACCAACATTACTAGCAATTGCGCAAACAATGTGTATTTCTTTGAAATCGCCTTGTTCTTTTAAATGTTGTATCGATTTTACAAGTGAAGCCCCTGTGGCAAGCATCGGATCACTTAGTATCACAACCCTTTCGTTTAAATCTGGGCAACTTAAATACTCAAGACTAATTTCAAAACTTCCATCTTCATGATGTTTTCTATAGGCACTTAAAAAAGCATTATCCGCTTTATCAAAATAATTCAACAATCCATTATGCATTGCAAGACCGGCTCGCAGAATAGTAGCCAATATAGGCTGCTTTGATAATTGTTTAGATTGGGCTGTGCCAAGTGGTGTAGTAACCTTAATTTCAGTTGTTTCAAGTGTTTTACTTATTTCGTATCCAATCACTTCGGCAATTCTTTCAAGATTTCTTCTAAATCGCTGTCTGTCATTTTGGATGTCAACATTTCTAATTTCTCCAACCCAATTCGAAAGTAATGAATGTTGATCACTTAAATTAATTACCATAAGATGTGATTATATAATAGATGAAAATAGGCTGTTTAATTAAACAAATCTAAATTAAATTAAAGATAGTTATCCAAATAGCAGAAAAATTAATTAAGAAATAAATGTAAACTGGTCTCCATCAAATAATCCTTTATCACTCAATTTTACATGTGGGATTACTAATAAAGCCATAAATGACAACGTCATAAATGGCGCGCTTAATGTACTACCTAATTCATTTTTTGAAAACAAATCAATTTCTGTATAGCTATTCGCTACATCATAACCATTTAGATTACTCATAAGTCCAGCAACTGGCAATGCCAATACTTTTTCAATAGTATGATCAACTGCGCTTATTCCACCACCACATTTAATCACCGCATTCACTGCTTTAGTAATGCATTCATCATCAATCCCTACTGCAACTATATTATGGCTGTCATGAGCAACAGAAGAAGCCAATGCACCTTTGGTTATCCCAATATTTTTTATAAATCCTTTTGCAACAGGGGCATTTTGATACCTATTAACAACAACAATCTTTAAAATGTCATTTTTAACATTCGGAACTATTTTTTCTTCATGAATGTTAGGAGGTATAATTATTTTATTGGTGATTAATTGGCCATCCAATGCTTCTATAACAGTAATTTCTTTTTCACCTAAATAAGGAATTACAAAATCACTTGCTGTTTTTTCTAAGCAATTAAATTGATTGATAGTTGAAGCAGGACTTGGGTTAATAAATGATTTTCCATTTTCGGATACTAGGGTTCCATCGATGAATGTTTTTTCAACTTCGAAATTTACTAGATCTTTTACTACAATGAAATCAGCGGAATCATTTATTTTTAAAAGTCCAACATCCATTTTATAATGTTCTACAGGATTGATACAGGCAGCTTGTAAAACTTTAAAAAGGTCTATTTTTTTACTAATAGCTCTAGCACACAATTGATTAATATGCCCTTCTACCAAACTATCCGGGTGTTTATCATCGCTACAAAACATCATCATATCAGCATGATCATGCATTAAATCAATTAATGCTTCAAAATTTTTTGCGGCGCTTCCTTCTCTAATCAATATTTTCATCCCATATTGAAGTTTTTCCAATGCTTCTTCTGCGGTAAAACATTCATGATCAGTACTTATTCCGGCATCAATATATTTTTTTACATGTTCACCCCTTAAGCCAGGTGCATGTCCATCGATCGGTTTATTTATTTTTTTTGCAGAAGCAATCTTATGTAGTACTTCTTTATCATCATTCAATACCCCTGGAAAGTTCATCATTTCACTCAAATATTTTATATCGGGTAGTTGTAAGAGCTTTTCAACATCATTCGAATTAATTTCTGCACCTGCAGTTTCGAAAATTGTTGCAGGTACACAACTAGGAGCTCCGAAATTAAATTTAAAAGGAACTGTTTTACTGTTTTCAATCATATATTTAACACCTTCCATACCACAAACATTGGCAATCTCGTGAGGATCGCTGATAGTGCCGATTGTTCCATGTACAACGGCAATCCTAGCAAATTCAGAAGGTACAAGCATTGAACTTTCTATATGAACATGGCTATCTATAAATCCTGGTAAAATATAGGTAGCCCCTTTTTTCTCCTCAGATTCATGTAGTATTGAAGTGATTTTTCCATTATGTATTCCAATGGTTCCCCAAAAAATATTTTTTGATTTAATATCAACAATATTGCCACTAACTTTAAATGCGTTCATTTTATGTATTGATTTGAATCAAAAGTACTAATAGTCTTTTGTTTATTAATCAATAATGATAACTTGCTGTTTTATTAATTATTGATTTCTCAATACTTTTGTGAAATCCCCATTTGTAATTGTTATGAATAAATTAATATAAAGAAGTTATTTCCTAAAAAGGCTTTTCATTTTAGGAGTAAATAATTCTCTTACATAAATATTCAATGCATTAATTCATTTTGTTTTTTAATTGAAATGAATGAAGCATCAAGATTGAAAAAATAATCATTAAACTTCTTATAGGTAATAGAAAACGAAGATTAATAGGCGCAGCTATTATTGATGCTGCTGAGTAAAATAGTATAAAGGTTATAATGAATATTGAAGAGCGAAAAACAACTTGTGACGATATTTTGGATATGGTTTTTAGATTAAACAAAAAATATAAAAAGGCTAGAAAGAAAAGGGCCCATAAAATAGGATAGCTATATTGATTAATGTTTAAGAGAGGCCTAAAAATATCTTTTTTAGGTTCAATCTTTTCCTTGTCATTCCAATTAAACCAATTTCTTTCAAACTTGCCAGGATCTCCTGTAAGTATGTATTTATCAAATATTTCGTTTGGAGGGAATAGGAGTCGTTTTGTGTTATTTAATAAGTAATATCGTAAAAATAAATCAGGATATTTTTTTATTAATTCCGTCCCAAATCGATCATAAATATCCCCCATGTAATTCCATGCTGAATAATAGCTCAATTGGGTATTATTATTTCTCCAGCGATAAAAAGCAGGACGAAGAGGCAAAGAATCAATCCATATAAATTCGTATGACACTTCATTGCTTTTAGGATACTTATGCTTAAAATATGGGTAGCTATTTCTTACAAATGTGTCAACTAATTTTAAATCATCATCATCTGTTTCTATTAATGGTTGTTTTATATCAACATAAGGAACTACGTGTAATGCATTGCTTGCTAACTGCCAGCCACCAAATGAAGAAAATATTCTTACGCCTTGATCTTCTTCTGTTCTATTTTTTACATAATTGACATAAATTAAAATAAAAAG
>Ga0214921_10002548_pt1 | contig 29442 bp, 37 predicted proteins | sample LL1505_MetaG_FD_177992 | JGI IMG/M metagenome (GOLD analysis project Ga0214921, IMG submission 177992) | Freshwater microbial communities from Lake Lanier, Atlanta, Georgia, United States - LL-1505 | ecosystem: Environmental > Aquatic > Freshwater > Lake | place: USA: Georgia | collected...
TAGATATATACAATAAACTTATGTCAAGTATAAGAATTGGTGTAGCATGAAAATCGGTTTACTAGCGATGAGCGCGAAGCCATATCACGCTGGCCACGACGGTCTAGTAAGGATCGCCGCAAAAGAAAACGACGAGGTCATGCTTTTCGTTTCAACGACTGACAGAGCGAGATCCGGCGAACTTCGAGTCAGCGGCGACACGATGCAAGAGATTTGGTGGGATTACATAGAGCCAACGCTACCTTCTAATGTCATTCCTAACTATGGTGGTATTCCTGTCAGCAAAGTCTATGCAGCGTTAGAGAAAGCCGAAGCTACGGGTTCCCAAGACGTTTTCTCTATCTACTCCGACGACGAAGACATCCTAAAATATACAGATGAAAGTTTAAAGCGATCTGCTCCGACTCTCTTCTCGAATGGCCAAATTGAACTTAGGGGCGTTAATAGGTCGGAAACTGTGCCTGTTAGCGGCACAGAAATGCGTGAGTTCTTAGAAGACGGTGACATGGTTGGCTTCACGGCATTGTTGCCACCGGCCATTCAAAAGCATGGAAGGGAAATCTTCGACATATTGCAGGACGAAATTGTCGGCGAATCTTTACTGCGAAGATACGTCAAGACGATCCTCGAAGGCATAACATGATAGTCGAGGAAGCCATGACTCACACTGTGAAAGGCTTCCTAGAAACTCTTGCAAAGTTCTTTGTCTTCTTGGCGATCGTCTGTGGATGGCTAGTAAATTTCACATTAAATGGCTATTAAGTATACGTAGCATATTATACGTTTTATTTTAATGTCATGGCAAACCTTGACAAACCAGCCCCGCGTAACCTGTTTCTTGCTCAACAAGTAGACCAAGATTCGATGAACAACCTGTCAAAGGCAATCATCGAAATCAGAGAACACGACAAATACCTAAAGGGACTGTACTTGCTTCACGATTTAAAATACGAACCAAAACCGATCGTGATTCACATCGACTCGTATGGCGGAGCAGTGTATCAGTGTTTTGGCCTATTGTCAATCATGAAGAGCGAAGGAACACCGGTGGATACGGTGGTGACAGGCTGCGCGATGTCCTGTGGATTCATGATTGCGATCCACGGACGTAAACGAAAAATTCACAAACACGGCACCATGATGTATCACCAAGTTAGTTCGGTCGCAAAAGGTAAGGTCAAAGACATCGAAGAAGACGTAATCGAAACCAAACGGCTCCAAAATAAGATCGAAGAGATGACCTTGGAAAACACCAAGATAACCAAGGAAAAACTCGAAAAAGTCTACAAACAAAAGCGAGACTGGTTTCTTGATGCAAAAACTTCACTTAAGTGGGGATGCATCGATGAAATTGTAACATAGAGATACAATAGTTTTATGAATCCCGCGATCATTCTAGCTCAATTATTGTTTTTAGATCCAATTTGTGAAGAAAGTTGTCCATATATTCCAGGCAGAAATATTCAAAGCTGGGATTTTATCACGGAAAACAATCACTGGATCTTTACGCAGGATAAGGGAATCTCCGGTATGGAATCGCCTGATTGTCCTGGCAATAATATGATCAACATCAACGGCGGAATGGTTCCTGACTTAGACTCGAATCCATATGGTTATGGCACTGTAGAATGGATGCAAAAACGAACATGCACAAAATGGATTAACAAAGAGTTCCCAGAAAGATGTGCACAATTCGATCAAGATAATTGGGAATGGATGAGAGACTCGCTTGTAAGGACCAAAGGTAGAAAAGCTATGCACTTTTGTATAGATCGATATGAATGGCCAAATCGAGAAGGTGCTGCTCCATGGATCATGGCAACTTGGACTGAATCTAAAAAACTTTGTGAATCGATTGGAAAAAGATTGTGTACTGAAGATGAATGGACATTCGCATGCGAAGGAGAAGATGCATTACCATATCCAAACGGGTACATTAGAGATTCTCAAAAATGTAATATCGATAAGCCATGGAAGTTGTATCACGGATCAGAACTTCTTCCAAGAGGAACAAACAAGTGTGGTGCAGAGTTAGAAAGATTGTGGCAAGGACATGTTTCAGGATCTGATCCTCAATGTGTTAGCCCATTTGGTGTGCACGACATGATAGGAAACGTTGATGAATGGACAATTGCTTCAAGACCGAGCAAGTATCCTTCTATACTAAAAGGAGGATATTGGGGACCTGTTAGGACTAGATGTCGACCTTCAACTAGGAATCATTCGCCTGATCATACATTTTATCAACAAGGCTTTAGATGCTGTAGCGATTCGAATCCTACACAATGATCTAAACTTATCAAAATTAGCCGCAAATTCTATCCTGGGTCTTCTCAAGTATGGTAGCTGCAATATAAAGATTGATATATGCCCAGTAAACGATTAAGGGTTTTCAGGGTTTTCGAGCTTGTTAACGAACTGTTCGAAGCCTGTGCCTTTATGTATCTGAACATACTTAGCACGGACTATAGACCCAAGTTCAACATTAAATGCTGCAGGTACTTCTTCATCGTTGCTGAATACAGCCGTTACAGTATAAGCGCTTGACGTCGTCGTGCCGTCGACGAGGACGAATTCGACTTTAGCACCTTGCTCTGGCGAGAATCTTTGAACGTGTACATCATTTTCGGTGAAATTAATGAACATCGATGTTCTCGTTTCAGCTCCTTTCGTTTTAAGTCCCAATTGCTGCTTAATTGAAGAAGATATGACGCCGCCAAAGTTTGCTGCTTTTAATGCGTCAAATAACTTCTCACGTAATGCTGGATTGGTTATCATGATCGCAATTTCAGAAGGAGCTGTAGGTCCTTTTCCTTGCGCTTTTTTTACACTTTTGCCATAATCAGTCAGGCCCGCGGCTTTGAGTGGACCGCCTTTTTTACCATATTCAAGAGATCCTGTTCCTCCTTCGTAGCCTTTCGCGTCAAATAAGAGCTTGTCTCTTACTCTCTTGTAAATAACCGAAGGATTTCCTGCAGCAGCTGCTTCAATAGCCGCTTCTGTTGCCTTTGCGTCTATCTTGCCAGTTTTCGGATCTTTAATCTTTGCTAATTTCGGCTGTGGAATTCCTACCAGACGATTTGACTTATACTTGACGTGAATATTAAAACCCACCTTGACACCTTCGGCCGACATGGCCACGGCGATGAGATCATATTCGTCGCTTCCACCACCTGGCGAAGCCGTCGGTCTTATAAATTCAAGTCCCATCTTTTTGAATTTATTTGCAATGTTTGTCTTCATCGCGTCTGCGATGGTGACAAATTCGTTCCATTCTGCTTGACCTGCCGGCGATGTCTGCGAATTTTGATAGTTCTTTTGAATCCTTGAATCGGTGATCAAATTCTTTGCGAGACCTCGCCGAGTGAGCGGCCGCGTACCCATCGCTGCGTAAACAGCCTGTTCTCCTGCGTAACCAAGCATAGTGCCAGATTTAAGATCAGGACTTTTTACTTCGTTAAGGTTTACACGCGCTTCATTAAGTTGTTGAATAAAAAGACTTTGTCTAATATACTCTCTCAATAAGTTGCTCATAGCTTTGTACCTTTGCGACCGTACTTAAATAGGCACTTCATCGGGCTCCGGACGCCCTTTTAATCTTTTTTAGAAGGAGAATCGTAGGCTTTACTTCCTACATCTTCAGGAACGTTGTCCCATACACTTGACAATGCTTCATTAATTTCAACTGCTTTTTGTGTCATTTTACCTTTAGGATAACACATAAATCTAACGCCTTGATGTTTAGTAAACGGTCCAAATCCTGACAAGGTTGTTGAGTTATCTCTTCTTGCCAAAAGAACAGGTGCAAATTCATCAGATGGCAATTGTGGAAAGACTAACTGGTGTCCATCTCCTGCAATTTTTACGATTGGTATCTTACCTTTTGACCCAGCTTTAATGAACATCACAGATTCGGGTGTTCCTTGTAAAAGCATGTCGCACTTCTCAAGACCAAAACTTGATCCTTTCGCAGCAGCATCTTGACCATACACAGTCGCAAGAATAAGATCTTTGGAAACTTTTGAAGTATACACTTCGCTAAAAGGCATTTCTCGTTTGTTGGGTCCACCAGGCGTAGTTAGGTTCCACACCTTATATGCAAATTTTTGCACTTGAGGATTCGATTTAAAGGGTGTTATGCCGCCGTATTGCTGGAAATCCTTGACTGTGGTGCCATCCTTTAAAGATAAGAAGACACTTTCTTCGGCTGTGACGCCAACGACTTCAACATCTGCTTTTGGTGTTCCTGTTATCGTTTTTACATTTACAATTCTAGGCATCACTTTTCTTGAAGAAATTGAGAGATAGGCAAATGATGCGCCTGACGCAGCTATGATTTCCTGCAGCGAATTATTCAATCCTTTTTCCTGCAAATTTTGCTTTTGCAGAACGTTTGCTTTGCCTGTGTCAAAAAAACCAACTTTTTGTAAGGAATCAGCTCTTACGAATTGACCATCTTTGTCTTTGACTGCAGCGCCCCAAGTTGAACCACTCCTGCCTTGAAGTTCATAAATCGCCCAATCAAGACGACTAGGGTTCAATACGACAGAATCACCCGTGGCAACATTCTTGACGGTCAAAGGCTTTCCAATTAAACGTGCAATTGAACTGTTAACCACGACCGTATCACCAGGAAGTGTTGATGACTTAACGACAGGAATTTCAACTGAAGTTTCACCAGCAAATTTTTCTTTTAGTCTTTCAAAATATCTCTGCAAATTATCACTAACATTTTCTGCTGAAATACCACTTCCTCTAAATGACAAAGCGGTATTTTCTTGCAAAATATATCTTACATACTCTCTCAATAAGTTGCTCATAACTTGGTTCCTTTGCGACCGTACTTAAAGAGGCCTAAAATTTGGTTCGCAGCGGCAAATGAACCCGTAAATTTGTACGCATTACCCTTATAAATAAACACGACGCCTTCAACAGGTGATGTTATATTTTCTAAAGATTTTAATTTTTGCATTTGCGCATTTAAAATAGTCATTGCATTTGCATCGCCTGAAGCCTCGATAGCGCTCACAGCTTTTGATACTTCACCCTTAAGACGCATTATTTCTTCATCTGTGTCATCAATTAATGTCGATTCAAGACCCTTCAATAACTCGACTGCAAAATCATTAATTGCTAATTCCATAGGTCGTACGTAGGTCTTCATCCTCTCAGGACAACTCTTGACAAAATCTGTTATAATACCATGCTCGGATTTATCGGCATTTTTTCTTATGTCAACCAAGGTGGGAGAACCGGGCTCCCCCATGCAACGTTGAACAAGCATATCGATTATATCCTTAGACACGTCCAACGCTTCTGCGTCGAAACGGGTTTTTACTTCGATATAGTCTCGCATCGAAGCCGAACCATTCAAGCCTGTTTGTTCTAGTTCGGCTATTATTTTAGATATTGCTGAATCAAGTATAGAATCATCGGACAATTTTTTCATGCGGGCGATGGCTGGACCTCTTACTTTCCAGCCACGAATATCGACTGCAGACTGCATTCTTTCTACATTACTTGTCAAGATATCCACGCCGCCACGGTCATCATCTGACATCTCAACGTTTCCTTCTTTTGAAACATTAAAAACAGGCCAACCATGAAAGACAACGTTGTTAGAATCGTAATTAATAACATTTGGGTTTTTTGTATAAATGACCTCAACAGAATACCAACGATTCGCTCTAGGACCAAAAACTTTTAATTTTGTTTTTTGCGACAAAGAACCCAACGCGCCATTTAACACTTTAAATGCAGAACTAAAAGCTTCAGTTAGATTACCTCGACCTGCAAACTTAGCGGCTAAAGATTCCGAGTCCATACCCCCTCTCGAAATATCACCTCCTGAGCGAGCGACCTTTAGAATATCATTGGAAACGTCCCAAGAAAATACGAGGTTAAGTCCGTCTAGTTTTTCTGAAGCTTTTTCAAGTTTACCAGAAGCTGCTGACGTAAGAATATTTACGATCTCATCGAAGGTTAAATCTCGATTGTCATACAAATGTTGCAAGTGACCAACGGCACCTCCCATATCAATCCTCTTCTTTTTCGTTTAAAGCTTGATTCGTTTTACGCGCAGACTTCAATTCATTTTTTAGATGTGACAACACGGTTTGATAGTGTGAACGTTTAGCAGAACCTTTTGCGTGTTTGTTTCTCCAATATTCAGCATCGGAACAACGTTTTTCGAGATCAGAGACGTGTTCGTCTGATCCCCATGGCACCTTACGATCGCCGGCGATATCTGCTTCTCGCATACGACCTTCTTCAAGGACAATCAACTTTATAAGTTCTCGTAAGGCTGGCGTATACATCACGTAGTGGTCCTATCTGCTTTATCTACGGCATTTTTAAAAGCTCCCCAAATATACATTCTAATATAGTCGTCAGCAACCGGCTGCGAAGTGGGTATGTTAAAATGCGAACGAATCGCATCAAGGAATTTAGGCGTGACGTCGACTTCTAAAACTCCTCCTTTGGGTAACTGAATGTTCTTTTTTGTCATATCGCTCATTTCCATGATAAACCTACTTTTTTGGTTTGATCGGCACGGGACCCGAAGTATCCTCTGCGGAAGACTTCTTGTTTTTCTCAATATCGGGCGCCTTGATGACGTTGGGCTTCACAGAAACCTTTTTAGAATCGACAGCTTTTTCCATTTCTACACTGGCGGGCTTAGAACTCGGATCGATAGCACTTTCGGGTGAAATTTCTCCGGTCACAACTTGGGAAATTCCCTTAAGGAATGCCAGCAACGCAGTCTTTTCTGCAGCGTCCAAATCGTCGATGTACTTAGTTAGTGCGACCGTAATTTTTTCATCCTTGAATGACTTACCGGAGCGAATAGAATTTAACTTGTCGATGACGTCGTCGACCGTGATGTCGCCTTTTTTTAACTTCAGATTTTCCTCGTTGCTAGTGTCTTCTAAGGGTTGCGGTTCTGATTCCGACGAGCCAGAAGCTGCATCTTGCTTTTCTTTTTCTTGAAGGGCTTTTCTCTGTAACGTCGCCTTGATACTTTCTTCAATTACGCTAACGAGATAAGAGTCTATGCTTTTTACACGGTTCTGTTGCTTCATTATTAGCTCGCTCGATTCTATATGTATTTATGGCGTATCTTTAAGTAAGTCTATTGCAAGAACACATAACTTGTTAGAAGAATCAATATCCACTATTTTTATACCCGTCATTGTAAAGAATCCGGGTATAGAGACCGACTCTTCTCCCAGCAGCAGGATCAAAGAATTAACTTTTTTATTGTGATCTTTGTTGGACACGACATTGGCAATAAACGTAAAAGCTTCCTTTAGAGATGTCTTCAGATCGATCTTGGGATTTTCGCCGAACTCGATTCCTGCGAGGTTACCAGTCAAAGACGAATCTCTAGGTTCTGTCACCACCGCAATAGAGATAAACATGTCATTAACCTGCTCTAGTTCGTCTTCAGGTAAAACATCTTTTAATGCATCGCTGACTAAAAGTTTCGGTTCTGCATTTAGTTGGTTAAAATTCATTTTCTGTAGATGAACTATACGCTACATCTTTAAAAAGGACATCCGCAAACCTTGCGTACTCTTTGTCTAGCTCAGTAATTTGATCGATATCTTTAGTTCTAATATCGAGAACTATTTTGTCTTCATCGATAGTGATCATTGCATTATGCCGAGTTTTTGCCTCATATTCAAACAACCCTTGCACAAACTCGTTGCGTTTTTCTTGAGACGCGAATTTAAAGGTTTTTCGAAGACGAGTAGGTGAAGCTAACTTTTCCCACTTATCAACTGGAATTATTACAGCGCCACTCGACAATGGTTCGATTGGTAATTTACCAAAAGACATGGGGTGTCTTGCCCTATCGATAAAGGCTTCGTGCAAATTAGCTAATTTCACAATATAACGAGGCCTCCAACGACGGCTGATTCTTTAAAACTAGATCCGTTAGTATAGACCTTACGATTTCTATCTATGACGCAAGATCCACCCTTGAATTTCATGTCTCTTTCTTTGCCGACCCTGTTGGAAACAATAACATTCGCATTAGTTTCTTCAGATAATTCGACCCAATTATTATCGGGATATCCGTAATCCGACCCCCAATTTGTCAATAACGCGAGTGTATCCACGGAGCCGGCCTTATAAAATTTGTGATCTGGATTATAGAATTTATACGATTCTCTATAGTTGTTCATCACGTCGCGACAAATTAAAACTCCCAAACGTCCAACTTGCGTGGTGACGACTGGTGCCAAAGACTCGGATTGAGTAGCCCATAAAGAGTCGGACCCCCAGCTGTTATGCTTTTGTGAATTACCAACCAATCCCGATGGTCCTACGATCGCCGCAGAATTATAAAATTTTCCCTCTCGCAATTCGACATAGCCAAAGACGATGTGACAATTGAATTTTTTAGCGAGGGGAATAAAGGCTTCTGTTTGATAACCATTTCTTTCTTGACAAACAGAGGCTGCCTCTTCGACCGACCTTAAGACATAACCGCTAAGGCATAGTTCTGGTAAGACAACTACTCTCGCGCCCTTGCCGGCTGCTTCGAAAGTTAGTTGTTTCGCCACAGCAAGATTCTTGTGTACATCAAGAATCTTTGGCTCGAACTGAACTGCTGCGACGATAATTTCGTTCATGGCATCAAACCCTTTTCCTTAAGCTTCTTCTTGGAATAAGCTCGGAAAGTCTCAAGGTCCATAACATGCTCTGGATGATCATGTAGCATTTGAACATCTGCAGGTGCAAGATCGCCGCCACTCGCAAGATCCTTAATATAATCTTTCATGATCTCAAGCATTGCGACCGACACGTCGTCGTAGTTTTCCCAATTATATCGGAATCTTTCCAGGGTTCTGGTGATAAATTGAGCGACGCCATTGGGGTTCTTGAAACCAAATTGTTGGGCGAGCATCTTAAGCTTGTCGCCTTCTTGCATCTTATTGCGACGAGTGCGGCCCGCAGCCGGCGCATCGGACGCCAACGGTCCGTCGAGATCTTCGCGTTTCATCTTTTTAAAAATGCGCTTCAAAGATTTCCCAGCAGGAGATTGTGGCCCAACAACGGTTCCGCGAGCCGAAGGATCGAGTTTTTGAACATTAGCACTTGCCGCGAGTTTAGGAGCAGGACCTTTGCCTCTCCACACCATTTCGCCCGTCGCAGGGTCTTTTTCGTAATGTTCCTTAAAAAGACCACTTTCTGCCAAGATTTTTCTAACTGCAGTGCGGATGGTCTCTTCAACTCTATCGTTGCTTTTTTTCATTTGCTTTTTTCCTTCTTCGTCTTCATGCTTCGTCAAAGCATCTTTCAACGCGTCGTAAATATCTGGTACGTTGGCATCGGCGAGGTCATCGATCAATGCGCCAAGAGATATCTGCAATTCTTGTCTAGACTGGGGTTTATAGTCAGGATTCATAGGATCAGTAACCGCCGCAGAAGGATCTACAACGGGGTTTATTTTAACCATAGACGATCCCAACGCCTTCTCTTCAAGAAGGACTTTAACTAGAGCCCTGAGTTGCGATTCTCTTATTGTATTAGACATGTTCGATCCTAAATGACATACAGCCGCTTTTAAATATTAGGGAGAGGAAAGATTATTGCGTAGCTTTTGAAATAGCGAAAGCAGTCAGTACCGTAAGTAAAATTCCACCAGCGGTGCCTATGCCCATCCATGTCGTAGGAGCCCATTCTGTGGCTTTTTCATCTTTTAATTTTTTTATCTCGGCATTTAAATTGGTGATCGTTCTTCCTTTTTCATCAACGTTGGCCTTAAGTATTTTTTTATCTGCGACCGACTTAGCATCAAGATCTGATACTTTTTTTTGACAGTCCGCTTGTTCTTGTTTGATCGCCTTGTCTACTTCGAGTCGCATTCTTTCTTGAAAAGTCTCAAATTCTACGATAACGTTAGCCGAAGCCTCTGGCGAAAGAAGGACTCCCGTAAAAGGTGCCCGTTGACCTTTTTTCATTGGAGAAATAGCAGCGCCCGGATCTTTTTCTCCTGGCAACAAGCTAGGCGACGGCAACGGTTCTTTAACGATCGTCGGTGGATCAGGATCAGGAGATGGAGCGCCTTGAGCTAAGGCAACCCGAGGTGTCAGCATACAAGCCAACAAGATCGTAGAAACTATTTTTTGAATATTCATCGATCAATCCTCCTCGGGTAAAATAATTTTGAAGCCTGTTACTTTAGCAAACCTCTCAGCCATTTGATCAGGTTTACCATAATATTTTTTGACGATACCGTCGACGTCTTTCTTTTTCTTTTCATCGAGAGCTTTCTTTGCTTCATCGTATTCCTTCTCGATAGTCGCCATTCTTTCTTTATAAGCTCTCTCGTTTTCTTCGTGTTTTTTTCGTTCTTCTTTTCTAGCCGTTTCAATTTCATCAAGTTCTTTCTGGTGCGACTCTTGCATTTTTTGCACGATGGTTTCATACTCATCTACTTTCTTTTTAAAGAGAGAAATGCCAAGAATAATCGCGAGGGCGAGGGCGATATAAATTCCAGATTTCTTAAAAAAATTCTTGATACTTTCAGGCATATGCTAATTTGGTTTTTCTTGCTTTTCCTTAAGCTTTACGTTAGCGTGGTCGGCGTTTTTTTCTTTCTCTTTTCTTTCTCTCTCGTTGTGAAGATCCAACAATGTCAATATAACACGTTCGTGTTGGTTCAACCTTTCGTTCATCTTCAACATTAAGTCTGCGATTTTCTTGGTTTCGGCGGCCACAGTAGTAACATTATCAATGATTTTTTTCATAAATTCCGAAGAACTCAAAGAATCTTCGAACACTTTTCCTAAAAAAGATTTGAAGCTATTGGAAGTCATGTTTCTTCGGAACCATTTATCATATTATATAGAGCATCACTATCCAAGTCGTTGAAAGATTCTTTTTTCTTTGGCTGCACAACGCTAGAGTTAGTCGATAAAACCTTTTTAATCTTTTTATTGACTATTGACTCGATAATCGTTTGACCTCTTGCCGTATCGCTCGCGACGAGGCGCGCGACCTCGTCAAACAATTCTTGCATCGTAACGTTATGTTTAAAAAGTTTTGCTCGCAATGCGAAATGCACATTTCTATCGAGCTTGAAATGAATGCTTTTTTTATCTACAAATATATCTGTCATGCGCCTCCCGGCGACGAGCCGGCTCGATCCGCAGCTGGCTTCTCAAATTCTTCGTCTTCAACTTCAGCCTTAGACTTACCAATTTCAAATCCGTACGAATCCAACAAAGAATCTTTGAAAGTTTGTGCGACATTCGGTTCATAGCTTTTAATTAAGAAATTAACTGCTCGACGTAAAATTGTATTACGAACTTCCAATAAAGCATCATAATTGTCGATTAGTCTAATGACGCTATTGATAAAAGTCTCTACGTCGATGTCTTCAGCTTTCAACTTCTCTTGAGCTTCTTCGTCCTTTTCTTCTTCGGCTTCAGACAAAAAGCGACGAACCATCATTCTGAAATCTCGGCCTTCATTTTTTGAAGCCCTAGATTCTTTCTCGTAATCAATAAGATATCTGTCGACTTGAGCGTCCAGTGAATCTTCGCCTTCTTCAGGTTTATCTTTTTCGCCAACCTCAAGAATATTCTTTCTAACTTCTTCAGCAATTAATTTGCGAAGTTGACTTAACTTTAAAGAAGTCATCACTTAACCACCTGAGCAATACCTTCGGCCTTCTTAAAACGCTCTTCAATAGTGTTCCAATTGAACTCTCGCATCTGGGAGATGAGGTAAGACTTCTTGTCGGTGAGGTAATCACGATAATAAGCGTGCTCCCACATATCAACAACAATAACTGGATAGACGCCCATCGGAACATGTCCGCTGTGTTCATCGATCATAACGTTGACATATTTGCGGAGAAACATGTGATATCCTGTCACGACCCAACCTGTCTTGGAAGCAAGAGCGCATGCCATAAAATCTTTCTGCCAATCATCAAACGTACCAAAGTCACGTTCTAATCGCATATAGGACATTGAATCCATCGTGACTTCGCTATGAGGGTCAAAGCAATTAGCAAAATACAGTTCATGGAGCCACAATGCATTGAGGTTAAAAGTTTCATCAATCTTCAGCGAACGGTACTGAGAATGACGCGTATTGGCTTCGGATCGATCAGCTGTATCAAGCTCAGCCGAAACCTTATTAAAGGATTCAATGTATCCTTTGTAGAGCTCCTCGTGTGCGGTCTTCGTTTTTTGTGAAACGAACTCAGAAACCTGTTTGAACGGCTTCGGTTCGTGAACCATGGCCTCATCTAGCTTTGGAAATTTGGAGGTAACAGTCGTATCGACAGCTTGCTTAACGATACCCTTCAACATATTATCCAGCTGTTTTTTATCAGTCAAGTTCATATTCGTCCTCCAAAGTATTCTTATCTAGTAAAAATTCTTCGCCCTCGGGCGTTTTCAATATCATGTCTTTTGGGCCGACAGACACTACGGTATAAAGAAGTTGACTCTTCTTGTGTCGAATCTTAAGGTCTTGTGAAATGACGTCTTTTTCTTCACCGTCAACCTTTGCCTTAAAAGCCAAATCAACTTCTTCCGACAGCGCAGAAACTTTCGCCTGCCACTCCTCGCGCATGATCCTAATAATGTCTTCTTCTTGTAATTTCTTCATGGAGCCCTATTCCTAATTATGGCTTCTTGTAAACTAAAAACGTTTATTCCTACAGAAGTTAGAATTTCTATACCAGAAGTATCCCGATACGGAATATCATATACTACATTAGTAATTTCAGCATTAACAATTAATTTCGCGCAAGTTCTACACGGAGAATGTGTCAAATACATATGCTTTTTCTTGTGAAAATTAAAATCACATTTGACTAACGCGTTTACCTCGGCGTGTATAAATCCACTCTTTCCAGGTTCGTTAGACTCTCTTACGTGAGGACCACCCCTATAGTTACCGTTATAGCCCATCGATAACATTTGTGAATTATCGTCAGAGACGATAACAGCTCCTACTTTTAGGGCTGGATCATATGATCTTTGCGCGATCAAATGAGCAATCGATATCCACGTTTCGGGCCAAGAAGGACGAAATAACTCCATTCAATCACCTAAATTCATGATGTGTGGATGGCACTTAATACATCGGGCTTCATAAAGTTCGCCGCCGCCCACTTCGATTTCTTCGCCACCCGTTTGTTTCTTGTAAGTGTAATAAGCGTCTTTGTTACAGACAACGCACACAGCACTTAACTTCTCAACCTTGGTAGCCCAAGGCAACATTTTTTCAACCTCATCGAAAGGTTTTCCTGCCGCGGATAGGTCCAGGCTAGAAACAATCACGTTATATCCACTACGATACAACCAAATCAAAACATCGGCAATTCCTGGGATCATAAAAGCTTCGTCGACAGCGACGATTTGTGGATTGATTTCTGCCTCTGTGATTTTCTCCAAAACATCACTACCAAATTTTACGCAAATGGCGGGAAAAGCCCATCCACTGTGCGTCGAGATATTGTCTACGCTATATCGATCATCAAGTTTCGGTTTGAAAACCATGATCTTTTTACCCTGGTATTTATAGCGATCTAAGACAGAAAGCAACGACGTCGTCTTGGCGGAAAACATCGGTCCCGTATAAATCGTGAATGTCGGATTCATGTCGTCTTCTCCACAAAAAAACTATAACCCTTAAAATCTGTCGCAAGAAGTAAATTAGTCGCAACAGTCGATTCCTTCAGTTTGTTAACTCGATGCGAAGCTAAAACTTTACACCAATCTTTCCAATAAGGATCAGAGAGAAGACCTGTGCTAGTCGCAGCGAGTAACTCGCTTTCGACCAAAGAAACGCTTCCTAACCGGCGAATGTTAGCCTCGAAGGCCATTAACTCATTGAGAGGTGGTTCATTGGGCATCGGGGGCATCTCAAGAATGTCGGCATAATCTCTCCTCGTATCTTCATCTAATATTTTTTCAACCATTTTAAAGTGCCTCTCGTAGACATGGAGCGAGGCACTAAGGTGTGTGTATTCACCCAAGCCGATCGGACGGCCCAGTTCCTTTGTCAGTTGGAGAGCTAATAATTCTTGAAAGATAGTAAAAGCCGGCACGTCATAGGCCAAACCTAAAATGATGTCCGACGACCTCATCGAGGCGACCATGTGAACCTTATCATTCCTCAAGAAAAATTGAAGAGATAACGTACAAGGTACGTCCAGCTGGGCAAGTATAGAATCTTGAGGAGAACGAATATGAATCACGGCCCGGCGAGAATCAGAATCCGATTTTAGTTCTTTAACGACGTAATCCCATTGCGTCCACGCAGAATCTAAGACCTTAGCAACTCTGTCATGAGGTTTAAAGATCCTGGCGCCATAGGCGCTATTTGCAGTTCTACCATCGTCGGAAATCTTGGACCAAAAAGCAGAGTAGTTCGATATCCAATTGGTGGAATCGTTGCCGCTGAGATACCAGAGTAATTCGGCGACCGCATAATAAATAGAAAATTCTCTGGCTGGGACGTAGGGAATTCTATGACGCGGATTCAAAATTTTAAATTGATAGCCAAGAATTTCCTTGACTTTCATTCCACGAGGCGATGAGACAAACTCAGGATTGTTATAGACGTCCTTGAGAATGTCGACGTACGCTTCTGTAAAATTCTGATATGCTTTCATTTCGACAATCTCAGAGATTCGATCATCTGCCAATTTTCTGCGTACCACTTCATGGTTCTTTCTAGACCTTCCCAAAAACGAACCAGCGGAACATATCCCAATGCTTCTTTCGTCTTAGACACATCGGCTTGGGTATGCATCACATCGCCTGGTCGCCACGGGGCATCATGGTACTTCGCGTTTGGATATTTGGACAACAAAAACTCCAATATAGATTTGTTGGTAGTTCTGTCGCCACAAGCGACATTAAGTCGTATTGCTCCTAATTCTCCCTCAACTTCTCCGCCACGAATACATGCATCAACGACATTATCGACATAACACATGTCTCTGGATTGTGATCCGTCGCCATCTGACCTCATAGACTTGTCAGAATGAATGGCCGTAAGCCATGCCGATACGGCAGTAGAATATGGCGAATCGCCAAGTTGATGTGGTCCAAAAACATTGAAAAATCTTAGACAAACTGAGTCTAAGCCATAAAGATGATGATACAACTTTAGGTAATCTTCGATAATAGATTTTTGAATCGCGTATGGCGACTTAGGACTCTTTGGTGCCGTAGTCGGAGTAGGTAGTTCATCTGCGCCGCCATAAACAGAAGACGAAGAAGCGAACACCATTCGCTTGATGTTGCCTCGGCATGCGTCCATTAATTTTAGCGTAGAGTTGACGTTGGTCTCATGCGTCTCGAGAGGATGTTCCACAGAATAACTAACGCGTGGAATTGCAGCGAGGTGAAAGACGACGTCGTAAGTCTTCGCTCGAATCCTGTCTAAAATCAAGTCAGACGCAAAATCTTCTACGATAAGATTACTTCCTGCAGGAACAAACTCGACGTGACCATTCGACATATTATCGACGATGTCGACTGTAACGCCTCGATCAAGAAGAGCCTTTGAAAGATTACTACCAATAAATCCAGCGCCACCAGTCACTAATACGCGGTTCGACTTCATAGTACCTTTATACCTCACTTCTTCCAAAAAGAATATATGTTTTTTTCTATCTCGTATTTCATCGTCTTGGTGGGTCGATGAGGCTGCTTCATTGCCCACTCAAACATGGTTTTTATAGTCTCTCTAAGGTTCGTATCGTCGTGAAATCCTAAAAGATTGTGAGCTTTAGTGTGATCGCAATAAGCTGCGTGAACTTCATTTCTTCTTTCTAGATGTACTTTAGTAGCGTTGATGCCCAATTCTTTTGCGACGTCAATAACCAAGTCAGCAGCTTCATTTATCGCGTAATATTTGTCTGCACCGATATTGAACGCTTCACCATCGTGGTCGTGTATCAATTTTTCAAAAGGTTCCATATAAAACTTAATATCTGAAAAAGCTCTAAGCTGAGTTCCATCGCCATAAATCGTCAACGGTTCGTTAGCCAATGCCTGACGAATCCAGATACCGATGACGTTACGATAACGATCCCAAATGTTCTGGTAAACGCCTACAACATTGTGCGGTCGAACGATGCTGTACCTTAGTCCAAACATTTCGTGAGCAAATTTCAGGTCCATTTCGACGGCGTACTTCGCAATGCCATAGGGGTCTTCGGGCGAAGGTAATTGATCTTCTGTAAAAGGAGGATTTCCTGTACCGTAAACCGCCATAGAAGAAGTAAAAACGACTTTCTTTACCTCACTGTTAATAGAGGCGTTGATAACATTGGCAGAAGCGATAACGTTATTGCTGTAGTTATAACTTCTAACGAATGGACTTAATCCCTCTGCTGCGTAAGCCGCGAAGTGAAAAACGACATCGGGTCTTTCTTTGCTAAAAATTTGATTGATAGCTCCTGCGTGTGTAACGTCTACATGATAAAAAACCGACGATGTAGGAACGAACTCTTTATAGCCTCCGCTCAGGTCGTCAACGCCAATGACCTTGTGACCCTTATCCAAAAGATAACGAGAAAAATTTGCGCCTAAAAGGCCCGCGATGCCCGTAACCAAATATTTCATCAAGTCTCTCCTTCGACACTAAAAACGATCTTAGATAAATTGACAAAGTTATCCCAGCTAGATACGCCTTGTGCCGTAGAAGAATATACTGATAACTGAAGATTTTTGAAATTAGAATTATAGACGGGGTCTATAAAAAATTCGTGAATGGTCAAAATGTCAACCAGCAGTTCATTTTTTACGTCAGAAGCCCTAAAAACTAGCTTGGGACCTGTCTTCAAGTAATGGATGAGACTTAAACAAGTAACATCGGCCGATAGTGTAGTTTCGCTGGAAAAATATTTGTCAAAACTATTAACCAACCTAACCACGCACCGTCGTGTGTCGGGCCGCATCGCTAGGTGCTGTTTTACTGTCTTGAGTACTTCTTTGTAGCTGAGACTATTTTCTCTTTCGCACGCGACCGTGTATATCGTAGAATCGAGAGCGTCCAACTCCGACAAGCATCGCAAACTTGGTTTATCTTCGACGAAGGCTTCGAAGATGTTAGGCGTCGTATCTTGCAGCAAAAATGCTCGACTCTTCGCAGCGTAATACTCGGCGAGAGACGGATCTATTTTCTTCAACAAGTCATAAGCTTTGGTTCCTGTCGGAATCTGTGCGGGGTCTAGTCTAATCAAGTAATCGTCATTTTCAAATTCGGGTTCTTTTAGGATGTTCATAATCAACCGTCGAAGTCGCAGAGATAAAGTAACGGAAGCCTGTGTCTTAGCTCCAAAGCCTTATCAAATTCAAACTTAAAACTATCTAGAACGCTAAAGAGGTCGTATACGATAGGTCTGCCATGCGCGTTAAAACTAGTGTTGATGAGCGCCTTCGACCGAGGGCGAATCTTGGTAAGCACAGCAGTCATGAACGTATCGTTAGAATCGATTAACTGTGGTCGACCAGACCACACGGCGACGCCAGGATACTTATGAGCAATACCGCCGTAATTCTCCAGGTCTGGAGAAACATAATCATAGGTCAAGATCATAAACCTGTCAGAACCTACAACTCTGTCGGAGTAACTCGTGTCGAAGAAAGATTCGACTACGTCGTTTAACATGACAGGCGCCATCGGCATGACCGTATCTCTCTCGTTTAGATCGTTGATAATCTCGACGTTAGAAGACGTAGGAATCGCCAGCGTAGTAGTACTGCATAACGCCCGCGGGCCGAACTCCATCCTCGACTTAACAACATTGACCAAATCATCAGACTCCAGCGCTGCGACGGTATCGCCAACGGCAAGAGCCTTATCTTCACCTGAATAGTACTTGATGTGATCTCCATATTTCGCGAAATCTTCTTCCGAAATTTGGGATTGCCAATTAGCAAATTCAGGGCGCGGACCCCATTTCAAATCTCCCCACTCGAACCCACCAACATAAGCTTCATACATGCCGATGCCGCAGCCTTGATCTCCTGCCAGAGGTACCACACTAAACAAGCCGGTCGCTTCGTGAAGAGCACGATTATTTAACTTGACGTTGTAAAAGATACCGCCGGCTAAGGCTAGGTGTTTTGCGGAATGACGCTCAATCATTCGTGAGACCACTCCCTCGATGAGTTCTTGAATGTAATGACCGACGATGATACGTAGATTCCTTCCAGAAACTCCGGGCGAAACGGTGGACAAAACTTCGTCGAAGTGATCTGTCCAATATTTCTTGGTCTCAGTGAGGTCTCCCAAGTTAACCAAGCCTTTGGGGTCTCGCCAGTCAGTGGTCCTACAGTCGGGAGAAGTCGCCATAGATTCAAACATTTGGGTCGACTTTTGAAGAGCAAGCGCTTGTAGTAACTTAATCGAATCTTGCGACAACAAAGACGTCACGTGGGTCTCGTAACCAAGGAACTTATATTCGTCTTGATTCTCCTTCATGCCACAATATGACGTGGCATACTGATACATGAGTCCTAGTGAATACTTGTATCCATGAAAGCGCTCGATAAGTTTTAATCTCGAAGCTGGATCATTCGCGTCGAATTCATAAACGCTAAATACTTCTTGAAAAGTACCGTAACCGTCGGCGGCGATAACGTGAAACTTATCACCAGGGGAAACGAGCGCTGTGTGTTTCTCTTGCCACTTATTGCGCAAGAAAGAGACGGCCGACCAGGCGTGAGCATCGTGATGAGTAAAGTCTTCGCTCAAAACAACTTTCTGTAAAGAGTACTTGGCGACGAGCGCGTCGAAGTGTTGCTTGTCGAAATATTTGTTGGAAGACTTATCGAAGTCCAGACGATCAAACCAATGAGACACAAAAACGTGGCTACCGGGTTCGATTTTGATATTCTTCTCGATCTCTTCGATAGCCAGACGAGGATACGCGCTCGAGGACTTAATTCTATTCAGCCTTTCTTCTTCGTAACCCACGGCTTTTTTTCCGTCGAAATATACAGCAGAAGAGTTGTGGCCAAGCGTGAGCATCAATGCAGTAGTAGTTTTCATATTGTCTCCTCTAATTGTAAGTTGGTAACCCTAATCGCGTCTTCGTCTACAAGAGTACCATAGGGTTTACCCATGATGAGCTTGTCGTATCTTACACCCCATGTCTCCAATTGTTTTTTCGTCAATTCATAAAGATTTTGATAGACGATCGAAACGTCGTTATTGAATCGTTTCATACCACGGGCTGTGTGCAAAATCACCTCATCGCCACGATCATGTAACTTATTCAGCTTTTCAATAGCATCCATCAAAGGTTCACAAAGGTGATAATTGCCACCGGTCTCAGTACAGATAGTGCCGTCGATGTCCCAGACCCAGGTCTTCTTGGCGACAGGCAGGACATTCATATGACGAGCGATCGCATGGCGACCACCAGCTGGTCCTTTTACGATGATACCATCAGCATAATTCGACATCACCAACTTAACGTAGTCTTTACGAGAAGCCTTCGTAATGCAAAAGCTACCGCTGATTCGACAATTGACTTCTAGCAACTTCGGCGTGCCATTTGCGTCGAATTTGAATTGCGCGAACCAAAAATAAGGCAGATTCAACTTCGAAGCGATCTTTTTTATAGAATCGCCAATGAGCTCCCAATATTCTGGCGCCGAGCGCCCAAAGGCCGTAATACCATCCCTGATTCGAGATCGAAGTCTAACATTCCAGTCTATCAGCTGACCATCAGGCGACGAGACACAATCGACAGTAAACTCTTCTCCCGGGAGATATTCTGTCACGATGTCGTCGGATGAAATGTCTTTCCAGGCCGTTTCGGTATTCGAAATCTTTCGAGCGCCCTCGGCGGAAGAACTGTAACAAGGCTTGGCGAAGAGCTCCATATCGATTGGCGCTTCAAGATGACTCTTTATAACTCTTGGAGAAATATCTGGCAATAAGTCATATAGCTTATTCTTGAATAAACAAGGAGTCAAACTATCACGATTAGGAATCGCTAGCTTGTCGCTGCAAGTTACATCTGCCCAGTTATCGTAGAGGAACTTGAGCATCTTGCAATTAGTGACGAAGACCTTGTCGATACCTTTATCGACGACAAAGTTTTCTAACCATCCCAAGAAAACCCTCGGTGACTTCCACGGATTGGGACAAACTACGATGTACTTCTTGTTGAGGTACGCGCTGCCGGCATTGACGGTATCATAATGACAGCCGTATACTTCATGCGTGTTAAGTTCCGAAATGCTGCGAGTCATCTCGATGGAACTCTCGTTGCCATATGTCAAAAGCAAGATTTTCATTTACGAACCTCATATTGTTTGGCGACAAACTCTACGGCTTCGTCCGTCGGATTTATCAAAAATTTATCGATCTTCAATTGTGGAAAGATCTCGCGATATGCTTCTTTGACTTTTTCATTTTGCTCGCGAGTGACAGTTTCTTCACGATCAACCCACGGAAGATTTAGCTCCAACAATACAAGAAAATACCCAAGGTCGTTGAAGCGCGATTCGATATTTCGTAGGATCTCTGACGTTATGTTGTTACGCTTAAAGACCTTACCATATGCCAACTCCGACACATAAGATCTATCATAGATAAATGCGCCGGGTCGACGATCAATATCGTAAAAATAACCTGTCGAATAATCAAACTTACCATCGACGAATCCATAACCTTTATGCATATGAATTATCTCGATGCCAAGGCGCTTCGATAACTTGTCGCAAAACGTCGATTTGCCTTGTTGTTCTGCGCCTTCAACGATAATACCGCCTGTTTTCATTTAGCCCTCCAAGATCTTAATCTTACTGAAGAACGTTTTGCACCCGTAATTATCGACCGTAATTTCAGAGATACAAACTGAATAGATCGGAATCTCATCGACGCCATTCCACCCCCAGCAGAAGACTCGCTTGATCTGTCCTGTCGGACCTGAAGTTTCTAGCAACAAATACGGCTTGCCATTCTTCGTCTTCTTTTCTTTAACTCCCATGATTACGAACCAACAGATGTCGCTGGTTTCAATTTCGTCGATGGGTTTAACACCCTTTTCATCGAACTTAGAAAGAACGTAGTCGGGTACCAGAGTAGCTGGATTGAAAGAACTAAGATACTTCGTGCTATTGTCTACGATTTCTCGGCGAGTCCAATCTTCGATGTCTTGCGTAGCAATCAACGCTGATTTAAACGCTTCCATACCGACGGTCGGATTCTTCTTCGTCCACTTCTTGATCTCGCTATTACGATTAATCAACACTTCATACATTTGCTTGTAATTGTTGAATGTCTTGTCTGGACCTACACACTCTAGCGAATCAAAAGCCTTGATTGCTACAAGCGCCTCGAGGGCGCGTTTATTGAACTTCGAATGTCGCCATTGACCCGTCGGGTACCACAGCATCTCTTCGATAGACTTATAGGGTCGATTCTCAATAAGCTCTTCAATCGCAGCCCCACCGACACCCTTACATGACAAGAAACTAGGCATAAATCGTTTACCATCAAGGATGGTCCAACTGTCTGTCGCATAATTGATATCGACGTTGACGATCTTATATCCTAAAGCCTTCACTTCGGAAAAAGCCTTGGCACGCTTGTCATCCGTTCCTGACATCGACTCGAGATAAGCGCACAGCCATTCCTCTTCGAAGTAGGTAAGGAGCCATGCGCAATAGTAAGAATCGATAGCATATGAAACTGCGTGAGCTGCGTTAAAGCCATATCCCGCAAAATAAAGAATCTTCTCGAAAAGATCATCGGCAACCTTTTCAGGAACGCCATTCCTGACGGCGCCCGAGACGAACTCGTCTTTCGTTTTCTTAGCTGCATCAAAATTATCGTCTCGTTTTGCCGCAGTTCTCTTTAGAAGATTACGCCGAATTGTATCGGTCTCTGCCTCTGGAAAACCCGCAACGACAGAGCACAATTTCATAATTTGCTCCTGAAAAACGATACAGCCCCACGTGGGTTCCAAAACCTTCTTAATTAAAGGGTGCTGATAATCGATCTTGTCTGGTTCGTTCTTCGCATTGACATATAGCTTATCGACGCCTGCAGCGAGAGGCCCCGGACGATAAATCGAGGTCAGGGTTGCGATGTCGATAATGTTCTTCGGCTTCGCCTTCATGAAGAGACGCTGCGCGCCTTGACCTGCAAGCTGGAATACGCCCGCGAATCGACCTTCGTGGTAAACATATTCATAGACCTTCTGGTCGTTCAAGTCGATGTTCTTCGGATCCATATGCTTATCGAACCACTCACGAATTTGTGAGAATGTCGGATTTGCAATGTTTTCTCGCCGCTGAAGAATCAAATGAATGGTGCGTTCGATAACACGCAGCGTTTCGAGGCCGAGCAAGTCGAACTTAATCCAGCCAAGCTCCTCGAGATGTTTGTAGGTCATACCCTCGACCCACGGCGTCTGTGGTTCCCCGCGGGCGAGGATCAATGGCATTCTCTCTGCAATATTTTCAGAGACGATGACACCACCAGCGTGGCGACCTAATGATCTATTCTGTTTAAAGAGAATCTTGATGGGTCCGGCGACTTCAGGATGAGCAGCGATAAAATCCTGTAAAGACTTAGAATATTTCATCGCATCTTCGTATGTGAGGATGAAGAGGTTCTTGTCAGTGCCTGGTTTGAACAGTTCTCGTTTTACGTCATCTTCGATTGGTGCCATCGCGGCATTAACTTCTTCGAATGGAATCCCATAGAACCTTGAAATGTCCTTGATGAGACTCTTCAACTTAAAGGTGTTGTAGTTCGAGATCGGAATCACGTTTTGTGTGCCGAACTTACCGCGCATTAATTCCAATAATTTGTCGCGATCAGAGATGTCGCTGTCAATGTCAGGATAGCCCGAGTTATGAGTTAAAACCCAATTTTCGGCTGTCGTCGATACAAAAAACGTATGATCTTTATCAACCTCTATGTCAATCAAGTCGATATCATCGTCTCTTTCGATAATGTCAATCTTATTGATCTTGATGGGCTTGAATGAGATGAGCTGTTTCAACAGCAATTCATCGGTCTCAAGAACATGTTGCGCTTGCACTTCGATGTCTTTGCCATCGCGATGGACAATCCAAAGGTGGCGGGGTGAACATTCAAAAATATTTTCACCAACGTGGAATCGATACGTCTTCTTCGACTTCGAGCGGAAAGTCTTTACGACTTTTCTTGGCTCGGTCGATCCGCCGATTATCATGTCTCCGACTTGAAGATCTTCGATTTTTCGATGCCCTTCTGGCGTCATGACAAGAGTGCCTGGTAATAGACACCGGTGGGGATTCATGAATCTTTCGAATGGAAGATCATATTCAACTGGGTCAAGATTAGTAATACCCAACACGTATGCAACAAGCGCGCCTGCGGCAGATCCGCGACCTGGCCCGAGAAGCATATTTTCTCTTGCGATATCGAGGATTGCCTGCATCGTCAAGAAGTAGTTAGAGAACTTCTTGTCTTGAATAATCTTTAATTCGTATTTAAGACGTTCGATGTACTCGGGCTTGTCGGCAAGACCCCGCCAGACCAATCCTTTTTTACACGCAGAGACAAGAGCCTTGTCTTCGGTCATGCCTTGAGGGATGACGTAGGAAGGTAGTTTCATCGAACGATCAGGCTGAATATCTGCAAGTTCGTTATGGACGATATCATGAGTGCGTTCAATGGCATCGCGCACAATTGTGTCGTCGTAGAATGCCATATCTTCTGTCGTCTGGTGATATGTGTCCCATACTTGCGTCGCGTTCTTCGGATAGAGTTCACACTTCAGTTCTTCAGGTGATTGTGGCAACGACTTAGGGTCGAAACTTTGATAATTCAACCATCCTAACTTTTTATAAATCTCGCGCTCTTTCCAGCGTTCAGGTCGAGAATAGTGCGAATCGCAAGTGACAACGAGACGATCTGTTAAAGAATTCCTCTTAGCGAACTCAATGATGGCACGATTAACCAAGTGCTGCGCCGGAAGTTTATTAAACTGAATCTCTAGACAGACGTTTTCCCTACCAACTGCGTCTGACAACTTGTCATAGGTATTTCCCATCGTCATCAGCACCTTCTCGAAGAGTGATAGATCGTCCAGCAAAGTGTGCTTGAGGTCGTCGAAAGGTACCTTCTGTAACTGTTCGAAGATATCAAAGCAAAGGGGTCCTCCCAAACAAGCCGAACTTACCATCAGATGCCCACCCTTAGCGGCTTCTTTTAACATTGAGTAATCTACACGCGGGAATCGATAGAAGCCCTCTAGATACCCTCTAGAAACTAGATGAAATAACCTTTGCAAACCAACGGACGTTTTTGGAAGCACGACTAGATGATGTCTGCGCTTCACTGGGTCGTTGTATTTACCCGACTTCGTCTCCTCCTCGTTTTCGATGGTCAGCGTGGATTCTTCTGTACCGACATTGACCGTCTCGTCGTTCGAGTCTACGATAGCAGTAAGGGGCGTGATGATCGATTCGTCCTTAACGGGTTTCTCTTTCGAACGCTCGAGGTCCTTTCTCCATTGCGCCAAGTCGGGATGGACGTACATCTCGCAACCAGGAATCAACTTGAAATTCTTGCCTGACTTTCTCAATTTTTCGGCATGAAGATATGCATGCCCGAAACCGTTCATGTGACCATGGTCTGTCAAAGACCATGCATCCATACCACTTTCCATGACAGAATCGATATGATCTTGTGGATAATCGAGTCCATCGAAGGTTGAAAATCCTGATATTGCCCGCCCGGAATAAATTCCGGGCGGAATTTACGAATGCGCGTGGAGACCGACGAAACGATTTGGCCTCCGATCGCGCATTTCCTTTTTGCTGTTTGACATAATATTTTCTTTACCTACCTTCCCAATGAAGGAGTAGATTTTTATATCTTACCTTAAGGACAGCGTATTTTGCATATTCTATTAATTCGAGGCGAACACGAGGATATTCTAATGACTCGATCGAATCACAATCTCTGAATCATTTCATCAAAGATTTCTTCGTCTTTTTCTATGACGATAAACTTCCTACCAAGTTTTCTGGCAGCGAAAGCAGTCGCACCCGAACCTGCAAAGGGATCAATGACATAATCACCCGGATCCGTATGAACTTCGATAGGGATCTCTACAACTCGAGAAGGTTTCTGTGTTGGATGCAATTTACCTCTGAATATCTCGTTGATATCCATCCAAATGTTGGTTCGACGATAAAATTCACTCTTGGCAGGATACTTCGCGTCGTATCCCGCGTAACCGCGTTTCGTCTCTAGCAACGGTATGTTGAATTTAAGAGGCTTCTTAGGATTACCTTTAACGAAGTAGGCCAATTCTTCCCGGGTGAATAGATAGTTGTTTTGGACTCCATACGCGCGTTTCTTAGACCAGGTGATCAGATTAGACATCTTGAAGTTGTTATCTTCTACACGAGTCAAGTACTTGATAAACGGTCTGAAATTCGGTAGACCTATTCCTCCCCAAACATAGAAGGCACCACCTTGTTCAAGGATCTGCGACCATAGTCGAGTCCACTGGATCATATGGTCAGCATATTCGTCGTCGGACATCTTAACGCGATCCCAGTCCTGCATAACGATGTTACCGTAAGGCGGATCCGTGGCGATGAGGGGAACATTAACGTTCCCCAAGTAGTCCTTCACGACATCTATAATCTCTTGTGATGTTGAATCGCCATTTATTGCCAGACCGTCCGTAAACTCAACTTTTTTCATGCAAGCATATTACATCACCTGCGCGGCAATTAAACAGCCTCTAGCCACAGCGTGAAGTGGATCCGCAGCATGTCGTACTTCCCTGACTGGTAACGTGAATCCGTTCTCCTCCAATTTCTTCGCGAAGAGATCGACAAACCCTTTAGCCTTAGAAGTGCCGCCCGCGACGACGACGGGTAGCGGATCCGTAAATTTTGGTAACGCCTTGTGACCATCCATTGCAGACGCCAATTGTTTCGTTGTATAATCGATGAGGCGATCGTAATAAGTGGCGACGGCAGCAAGAACCTGGTTGTCATTCGATTGACCGACCGTAAAGTCTCCATTCTCCTTCTCTGCCTGAACGATAGAGTCTGGTTCGCCCGTCGCGACGGACGACATGCGATCCACCCAATCTCCTGACTTCGTAGTAGAAAACTTAACGACAGGTTCGCCATTAAGCATCACGCAGACGTTGACCATACCTGCGCCCCACGATAAGCAGATACCGGTGTAATCGTCTTTATCGAGTTCAGAATAGCAGAGAGCCTCTGCCTCGTTAATGGCGCGAGGTGCATAACCCGTGTCAGATAAAAGTTTGATAATGACGTCTTCGTGATAACCAACGTCAAAGTCTTCGTCCTCTTGATCAACGGGTTGAGCCGGTACACAGAAGACCAACTTTTCTTTTTCTTCTTTCGGCGTACCGACGACTTCCTTAAGAATATACGTGAGAATACGACGGGCGTCCTTTTCCTTAGACGACACAACGCCCTTAAACATAGGACGCTTGGCCGAGTCGTTTCTCTCTATCGCCTTTTCAATGGCGTCTTTGCCAAGGATGATGAAAGAACCATCGACGTCTTTGACGAAGGTTTTTCCAGCCAAGCCCTTCTCGATCATCTTCGTTGCGATGGGTGTTGTGGGCTTAATGATATAAAATGCATCTCTAAAATCCTTGTAAGTAACTTTGCCCTTCGCGCCTTCTTCTGCAAGAACAATAAAAGAAGTACCGACGTCTAAACCTTTCGCCATATTTGTCTCCTGATTCGTAAGATTATACTATTTTTTCTTCAATTGGGTTAATTTCGAAACTGCAACACCAACGTCATCTTCTACTGTGTGCTGTATACCCAATTCTTTTCCTTTTTTCTGCAACGTGTCGGTAGAAATCGACGTAACAAACTTTTTTTCATCGATACTAACTACCTTTCTTTGTTCACGTTCGCTTTTAGGAAACATTCTTTTCGGTTCGAAATCTACCGAAGATTTTTCGGCGATGGTCCTTGTAGAACGTCCGATGATGAAACCTAGAATAAACGCTGTCGTATATAATAAAATGCTGCCGGCAATAATTATAGAATTCATCATCGTGATAATCTTATTGTAAATAATATTTATCCTCATGAATAAGAAGCTGGAAAAAACTCTTTTAGAAATGTTCGGCGATCCACTCGAATCTATTTATGGAACAAAAATAGGCGACGTCGAGGATATCGCTGATGTCGGAGCCGTAGGAGCTAGAGGCGTGTCAGAAGATGCGGTCGTTTGTCCCACGTGCGGTGAAATGCCTATCGACGGTCAATGTGGATGCGCCAACAGCGTTGTTTGTCCAATGTGTGGTCAAATGCCACCAAACGTCGAAGCTCCTTGCTCTTGCGGATTAATGGAGGGTACCGGCGTAAGCGGCGAATGCAAGCAATGTAGTATGAAAGAGATCGAATGCGAGTGTGGGATGAATAAAAGTGACATGGAAGAGGTCGCCCCACCGGGCCATGAAAAAAATGGTCAAAGGTCTAAAAACAACAGACGCTGTTGAAAATCCATGGGCAGTTGCTTGGGCACACTACAACAAGGAGCATCCAGGAGGTCGCGGAAAAAAGCACAGATAATTCGTCTCATTTACCATGGGGCTTATTTTCTTGAACGCCTTGGGGAGTCACTGTGACAAATCTAGCCTTACCTCTCAACTCTCTGATGGTCCGGGCTCCTGAATAGGATAACCCGGACCGAATTCCATCTAGCATCTCCGTGATCGTCGTCCTCATTGAACCCTTGTAGGGAATCATTGTCGATTCACCCTCTACCACGGAAACTCTACCTCTCCAACTCATCTGGGCTTCCTTGGATGCCATACCTCGGAACTTCTTAAATAATGGAACACCGGCATGAGGCTTGGTCTTATACGTCATACCCTTTTCATCAACAAGCTCACCTGGGGATTCGTCGTGTCCGGCAAGGATGGAACCTAGCATGAGCATGTCGGCCCCGGAAGCCAAAGCCCTTACAGCATCTCCGCTATTCCTAATCCCACCGTCTGCAACAAGATAGACATCCCTATCTGACTTGCCACAATCCATCACAGATTGTAGGGTTGGAATTCCATGCCCTGTACGAATTCTCGTTGAACACATGCTCCCGCCACCGACACCTACGCGGATAGATGATGAACCCCAATCAGCGAGGTCATTGAACGCCTCCAGGGTAGCCACGTTTCCAGTCATGATGTGAATGTCACTCCCGAACTTGTTCCTCATCAGTGTCAATGCAGATTTCACGGATGAATGATGGCCGTGGGCAACATCAATACAAAAAGCCCGACAACCAGCATCATACAACGCATTCGCTCTTTCTAAAAAATCGCCTGTAGCACCAATAGCGACCATTACGTTTGGCAACCGATAATTTGTAACAAGCGAAACGTTTTCAGGCGTTTTTCGAAGTTCAACGACCTTAAGGAAAGAATTAACCGCTTCGTCAATTGTACAGTATCGATGCAAAATGCCAAAACCCCCGAGCTCATCCAACAATGCAGCAGATATAGGACCAATCACTGTATCCATAGGTGATCCGACAATAGGACAAGTAAGATCGGGATATCCAGAAATCAAACTTGCAACCTTATCATCAAAGCCTGAAACAGAAAGATCTACTTTTGTTCTAGATTCAATCTCAGAATACTGCGGTACAAGTAACACATCGTCAAAACACACTGATTGTTTCATCAATCATATCATAACGCATGATACCACTAAATTACAACTTTATGGTTTTTTCACGAAGCTAAATATCGTCATGATCATTCTTCTTTTGTATCGGACTCAGAAACAAATCCCCAGTCACCACGCATCCAAGCTCTCATTTCCTCTTGAGTAACTTGTGTGTGAGATTCATTAAGGTTCTTTGACTTGTTATTACGAGCTTCACCTACAGGCATTGTTTGCTGAGCAGCCATTTCATGAGCTTCACCTGTTAAGTAATCATAAACATGTTGAAGATCGTTATGTGATGTTGCAACAAGATCTTGTACCCAACCAGGCAATTGATCTTCATCATGAAGTAATTCAGAAATTTCATTAGACATCTTTGCCATTGAACCTAATCGAGATTTTACCATGTCACCTTCAGCATCATAAGGATGACCTTCTTCAGATCCATGGAGAAATTCTTGATCATCATGCCCAGGTTCTGGCATTGCATCGCCAGAAACATAACCTAGATTACCAGATTTCCAGGCAGCAATTTCATCCTCAGTGATTCTAGCCATGCCCTCGGAAAGATTCTTCTTGCCTAAAGTAGCTTTTTTTACTTCTTCACGAATAATGCTACGGAGTTGTATCGCTGTTAGTTTCATTATTTTATTTCTTGTATTAAATGACTAAAGATCTGAAAAGTTATTAATGCCGGGTGCAATTTTGCTCATAAACCCTTACATTCCTGCTTCTTCTTCACCGA
>Ga0214921_10002549_pt1 | contig 29427 bp, 46 predicted proteins | sample LL1505_MetaG_FD_177992 | JGI IMG/M metagenome (GOLD analysis project Ga0214921, IMG submission 177992) | Freshwater microbial communities from Lake Lanier, Atlanta, Georgia, United States - LL-1505 | ecosystem: Environmental > Aquatic > Freshwater > Lake | place: USA: Georgia | collected...
TGTCTCGCGTTCACCTGTTTCTGGGAGGGGGTCAGGAGACTTCTTGACCTGTTGCGTTTGATGATAACGGGTTGTTGTTGTTTAACAATAGCCGCTGTTCATGTAGAAATTGTTCATGCCCCTTTGCAATTATGTAAGCAACAGAACCGCGGGCCACACCGCAGGCCTTGGCGACATCTTCGAGTGTTAAACCACGGTCGCGCAACACATACGCCTTCCGACATATTTCCGGTGTGTGTACAGTAGTTGTCACGAGGTAATCTGTTTCTGTGGTGTCGATCACATCACCGTCATCGTTGACCTTTACGCTGGCCGGGTATGACATCCACCCGCGTTTAACTGCTCGAGCAACGAGGAATCGGGCTTCAGCCAGAAGCATCGCATTGGTGACCGTAGACTTTAGAATCATAGAAGTGATGGTTGAATATGTACTGCGAAAGTGTGCTTCTGCTGTTTGTTGCCGATGATAGCGAATATGCGCTTGCGGTGTTGTGAGCCTGAATACCCTGGGTGACATACGCAAGCGAAACGGCCGTCATCCCAGATGATGAGGTGGTTCCCGCCTTTGTCCTGGCCGGCCTCGTGACAGGCTGGGCACCGGCCAACAAAGCCACCCGATTGTTTGCGGAGGTTACCGACAAGGTTGAGCTGGAGGCCTGGGATGCCGTGGTCGACCTGTGGGGCGGATGGGGCGGATATTTTGAAACTCATTGTGGTTGTAGATGCAGAATAGTCGATTTTTAGGAGCCATTAAGAGTTGGAAATTGCCGCCCCATCCGCCCCACATTGCATTTTCGTCAATGCTGGCGGGCCTAAAGTGTGGGGCGGATCTTTTTCGTATCCGCCCCACATTCGGCTCATTCGAGGTCGTTACAGGCTTCATCGAGGCGGTAGAGCATGACTCGGAGGTAGCCGCGGGTGCCTGAATCGTCACGGTCAGAGCGGTTGAGATGCTTGGTCGGGATGGCCTGGTGGACCTCGAGCATCAGCTCAGCGGCACGTCGTTGGAACTTCTTCTCAGGCTCGGAGGCCCACTCCTTGTTGCCGCACATCTGCAGGTAGGCTTGGAACAGTTCCTCGGTGCTGATGCTGTCTGCGGCCATGCTGGTGGGCTTGATGTGGTTGGTGATGAAGTAGCGGATCGAGTCGCTCTCTGACAGAAGGCTGTCGATGCGTGCCCGCTGTTTGGTGGTCACCGGGAACGAGCGGCCTTGTTTCAATACACGCTGCAGTGATTCGGCACCGGAAAGGAACCAGTTGAGAATACCGGGCCCCTCTTTATCAATCATCACATCGTGATAGTTTGGTATTACAGTTGATGGCTTAGGCTGTGAGAAATCGAGCAGCAGTAGGCGACGAGACCACGCACCGAGATCGCCCTGCACGTTGACTCTGAGTTTGCTATTTGCTGTGACAATGACATTCCAGTCTCCGATCAGTGTCTTAACACCGTTGCGGTTCTTGAACTCGGCGATGATACGGTCGCCTCCGGTCATGGCCTTCAGGAACGATGATCCCTCGCACGATAGGAAGTCCGGGGCCACGTCGGCGCCGATCAGGAGTGTCTTGTCATGGAACAGGCCGGCCTCGAAGCGCCCGCCGAGGTGGTTGGTGCGGAGCTCGGAGCAGTTCTCGTCGCCGACGAGACGCCGGACAACACCTGCCACCGTCGACTTTCCGCCACCGCCGGTGCCGGTCAGCAGGAGGATGACCTGGGGCTGGTTGCGCTGCAGGAGGGCCAGGCCGCCCCAGTGCTGCAGCATGAGCTGGTCTTCGGCCTCTGGCAGAGCGTGGTCGAGGAAGGCCTGCCACATCGGGCTGGTGGCGCCTTCGACGTATCGGATGGGCGTCTGGTTCCGGGACATCCACTCCGGCGAGAAGCCATGCATCCCGTAGGGTGTGACTCGAAGGTCGACCATGACGTTCTCGGTGTGGACTATGGCGTCGGGCCGGTTGAATGGCGCTCGCTCGACCTGGAGCTGGGCGGCCAGGTCGATGACGCTGTTTGAGAACTGCGCGGTCAGCTTGGGCAGGAGGCTGCGCAGGTGGGGCGCTGCCTGGTCAGCGGCGTGGTCGAGGATGACCTTGCGGGCCATGGCCAGCACCCGCTGGCCGACTTCCTCCCGGGTCATGGACTGCCAGATGCCGCGGTCGGCCAGGTAGAAGTAGAAGCAGCCGGTGACGGTATCGAAGAGAATGCGTTCCTTGGCAGCCAGGTAGGCCGCGAAGAACGGGGCCTGCAGGGTGCCGGTGCCCTGCTTTGAGAACACCCAAGGGTCGCCGTGTTGTTGCAGTAGCTCGGCGATGGCCTCGTTCTCGCCGGGCACCGGCCAGCCTTCGGGCCAGCGGATCTGGGAAAAGTCGAGTGTGATAGGCGGGTTGTCGACCAACACGGTGTACTCACAGCCCGATGGGTGCGTGCCCTTGACGGTCGACAGGTTTCCGGTGCTGCGCCACTCATAGAGGGGACGCCCGAGCTGCCGGCCGTTGACCTCGACCATCTCGGTGGTACTACGGGCCGAGGAAGGGCCCGGGTATGGCCCGGAGATGCGCACACCGATCTGGGCGCCGCGGCGGCCTCGCCACCGGGCAGTGGTCTTCAGCTTCGGGTTGACGGCGAGGAAGGCCTCGAGGCTCTGGTCATCATCGAAGTCGATGGCGCAGAACCCGCCGGAGTGCTCGCCCAGGCGCACGGCGACGTTCCCGTGCTCCAGTAGGGCCTGATAGGTGGGCGCCGCGGTGCTCTGCAGGGTGTGCTGGGTGTACTTGACGAGCGGCACCTTTGTGCCCGGGCGGCAAGGCACCAGGAACAGCGGCGTGCCGAGCCATTGCTCGATCTCATGCGTGGACATCATATCGGGAAATCAGGTCAGCGGTTCGCGGCGTTCAAAGCGGATGGCCTCCTCGCTGATGAACCAGCCCTTTGGCCATTCCTTGAGGTGCAGGCCGACCAGTGTCCTGACTCGGCTTAGGGCCACATAGCCTTGCCCTGGCTCCCGGGCCGCTCGGATGTCGATGTAGGCTGCGTCGAGAGTCAGGCCTTGGGCACGGTGGATGGTCATGGCGTAGGCGAGGCGGAGCGGATATTGCCACACGGTGACGCCCAACGTCTCGAAAAACCATTTCCTTAGCCCCACAGAAATGGTTTTGCCGCGGGTGTAGACGTCGATGGTGTCGCCGCATTTGCCGGTGACGAACCCGATCTGGCCATTGGCGAACCCGGTCTCTGCATCGTTTGCGGTGAACATCACGGCTGCCCCGATCTTGATCTGGAGCACTCGAGGCGTGCTCATGTTCTTGGTGGCGAAGTCGATAGCCTGCGCCACGCCTTTGGTATGGGCCTCGAGGGTGATCAACTCGCCGTTGACGGTCTCGAGGCGGTAGCTGTTCCACTTGTCGACCTGAGCGTTGTGGGTCAGGAGATGGGTGATCTCGGCCTTTGGGAACCAGGAGACTCGGGAGCGCAGCACGTCGGCGTCGGTCTTGGCCAGCTTACCGATTCGGAACCCGCTCAGGGCCTGAACGAACAGCTTGTCGTCCTGGCGCCGAACGGTCTCGAGCTTGATCGTCTTGAAGTCGGCCTCGGCCCAGGCATCGGATCGGAAGGCCCAGTCATAGGGCTTCGACTGGTCGATTCGCACCGGCGGTAGCTGCAGGAAGTCACCGAGCACAATGACCTGCAGCCCGCCGAACGGCCGGGCATCATCTCGGAGCAGCTTCAGCCAGAAGTTTAGGAAATCGAATTGGCGCCCGGCCATCATGCTGATCTCGTCGATCACGAGGATCTCGGCTTCCTCGACCCGCTTGCGGGCATTGTGAATGGTCGGCTGATCGAACAGGCGGTTTGCGGCCTGGTCGAAGGTCTCGTTGTCGCCGGGCCCGAGCTGCATCCCGCACCAGCGGTGCACCGTGGTGCCGCCGATGTTGAGTGCTGCGATGCCGGTGGGGGCTGTGATGGCGACGTTCTTGGTGCCTTCGATCTGCTGCAGGAATTGCCGCAGAAGGTATGACTTGCCGGTGCCGGCCTGCCCGGTCAGGAACACGTTCCCGCCGGTGGTCGCCCAGGTGATGAACCGGGATTCGGGCGTGAACTCCGGGAAGTCGGTGTCGATGACCGGACAGGTGGCTGGTGTCATATCAGTAGAGTTCCGGGCAGAGCACGTCGTGCACCTTCTGTGTCAGCTCGACATCCTGCAGTGCATAGGCGATGGCGGCTTCACGATCCCGGAGCCACAGGTCGGAGAAGTCGGCGCCGCTGCCGGACTTCTCGCCGAGGTTCAGGTGCCGGCAGATTGCAGCCAGGCTGCCGTGGGCCCGGTTGTCCCCGAGCTGCCAGATCTCCCGGAGGTCGACGATCAGATCATTCCAGTATCGGCCATGCCGCATCCAGTAGGGTGGTGTCACACGGTGCTTCCAGGAGCGTTTGTAGAGGAACGGCAGGTCGAAGGCCTTCACATTGAAGCCAACGAGGCGGGCCTGGCGCTCGAAGCCGGCAACGATCTTCCACCATTGCACGAGCATTTCCTTCTCGCCGTCGGTATCGGCGCAGAGCACCCGGGCCTTCTCGCCGGGCACCTTGTATCCGATGCAGAGCACCTGGCCGCTCAGAGCGTCGAGCGCAGCGTTCTTGATGTAGTCGGCGACGTGGTTCTCCTCGGCCTTCTGGATGCGCTCGGCGATCAGGTCCGGGTTCTTGATGTTTCCCAGCTTCACGTCGGCCGGATTGAATGGCGGGATGTTGAGCTGGTCGACCGGCAGCGGCCCGGTCTCGATGTCGAAGATGATTGTCGGATTGGCTGGCATAGTTGTCTTGGTTGAAATTGTTGCGCGTTTGTCCGCCGATGCGCGCCCCCGGCAACGAACCATGAGTCCTTCAGCAACGGGCTGAAGAAAGTGTCTTGCCGCAGTGCGGGCAGATGTTGAGCTGGTACACGGGCTCGACGCCCAGCCAGTCGCAGATCTCGTGATAGGTCTTCACGCCGAAATTGGCGACACAGCCCGGCCGGATGTGGCCTTTTTTGAAGAGATCGAGAGCCTCGTCACGATTGCGGATGCCGATGGCCTCGATGAATCCGAGGCACCGGACGGTGAATGGGTAGCCCCACTCGGCCATGATGGCCTCGCGCCGGCCGTACTCCCGGAGGATCTGGTCGATGCGCTGCTTGGTCAGATTGAACCGAGCGGCGATCTGGTACAGCTTGAGCCCTTCGTTGCGCAGCGCCAGCACCTGCGGGATCAGCTCTTCGGTCTTCTGCTGTGGTTTGCGTGTGGCCATGGTGTGATCAATATGGGATCTCGTCTGAATCCTGATCCGCGGCTTCGGTGGCGAACTTGGCCTGATACCAGTCGAGCGCCTTGATCAGACGGCGGTCATCCGCGGTGGTCTTCTCTTGGGTTTTGGTCTTCGGCAGCCAATGCTCGATGAGGGCCCCGATGGCTTCCTCGGTCATCTCGCGCAGCTCGACTCCCTTGTGCTTGCCGACATGCACCTTGGTCTTCGAGAGATCGGTCTCCTCCTGGTTGTCCTGGCTGCCCGATGTCTTCCGGTAGCTTGTGTCGCCGCCTTCGGTGGCCTGAGTGCTGCCGTCCTTGGCCGGCCTGTCCTGCAGTCGCACCCACAGCCCCGAGGCCTGCAGGGCCTCGCCGGCCTTGTGAGGTGTGATGAGCTTGATGTTGGCGAACGTCTTCGAGCCGTCCTGGCTCTGCTCGTGGACGATGACGACATTGGCCGGGCGCCCGATGAGCTGGTCGAGGTCGAGGCTGCTGGTCTCCTGGTCGGTGAGTTTGCGCCCGAACCAGTCGCGCAGGAACTTTGTGAGGCCCGCCTTCTCATGCAGGCTCGGAGTCATGGGGGCGGTCATGACCACCCAGGGCTGTGCCGGGTTGCGGCTTTTGTCGATGAGATCGAGCTCGAAGGCGATCTTGAACTTCTCCTTGGTGCCGTACTGCGTTTCGTATGGTTTGAGCGGCGTGATATCCACGCATACTGCGCGGCCATTGTATTCGGGGCACGGGGCGTAATCCTTGCCACCTGTTTTTCCACTTACGATCATGTTTTCGTCTTACGTTGTGTTGTTGTTGTTGTGTTATTTCGAGGCCTTCTCGACCTCGGAAAGTTGTTGAGCCATACGGGTGTAGTTCGCCCAGTAGTCGGGGAATGCATCCCGCAGCTTCTTCAGGTTGCTGGGATCTGCAGCCAGTGCCGCGGCGCCCAAGGCACGCACGAAGCTGCCGCCGTATTCCTGCATCGTCCTAGCCACATCTCGGTCGGTGACGTTCACTTGGTTCCCTTTCCACGTTTGCGCGTCCAATAGGACGTGTACTCCATCTTCTTAGCCTTTGATGCCGCCACGATCTCGCTGATCTCGCCCTTGCGGAAGCGGTAGTGGCCGGTGCCTTCGTGTCTTAGTTTGTCTGCTCGGTTCATACCTTTTCGGTGAGTGATCTGATGTACCTGTTCCGCTCCTTGGGTTTGACATTGATGAGGTATTCAATGGCCATACAGGCGTTGACGCTTGCGGTATGTTCCCAGTCCTCCTTGTTGTCGTAGTACTCATGCCACCGCTCGCTGGGTGCTACGATGACTTGGCCGGTTCGCTTGTGCTTGAACACGAATGCGGCAGGTCCGATTGGAACGTTCACGGCTTCACCTCCTTCTCATTCCACAGCAGCAGATCGGCGCGGAGAGCGTCGTTCTCTCGCTCTAGTCGGGTGATGCGTTCACGCTGCCCCTCAAGACGCTGCGCTGCTTCAGCAATCGCCGCGTTGGCTATCCCATCGTCGGATTGAATATCCTGAGACAATATCCGCATGGCGGCGATTAGTGTTTCGGTTGAGGTTCTCACAGCTTTGCCTCCTTGGCTTTGTGCCATCGGTTAATGTTTGCCATGTCGTCATTGTCATACAGGAGTTCATCCCCCGCCTCTTCCAACCGCTTGATGCGTTGCTTAAGATCCTCGTTCTCCTTCGCCATGTCTCCGATGGATTTGCACAGGCGTTCGTGCGCTTCGTATTGAGGGTTCACGGCTTGTTTGCGTTCGAGTCTCCTGCACAGCATACCGAGTTCGGCCACATTGTGCGGAGTCGAGTCTGATATGGGCGTGTCGCTCACGGCTTGGCTTCCTCCCATTTATCAATCGTGCGGAGGAAAGCCTCTGCGCGTTGTGATGCGGTGGCGAATGCAGGCGTGGACCATCGCTCATTCATTGACTCAAGCGAGTACACATACGATGTAACGTGCTCGCTAGTCAGCACCTTCTCCGCCTCATGCATCGCATTGAGGTCGTTGAGGTAGTCTGGGATTGAATTATGAGTGACAAGTTTTGCCTCTGGCGTAAGGACAAATTGGTAGGCAAATTCCCATCCTACCGTGGCGGCTAGTTGATCTGGATGTCCATTGCATTTCCACCCACACGCTTCTGCGATGGCAATTCGTTGTTCTTCTGGTGTCATTTCCCCTCCTCCATCACTCCGCACGGGAGCCATGTGACGCCCTTGTCGGTGGAGTGTTCGTGATTTTCCAATGCGGCTTCACGAGAAATAGGACCGGAATTAACCCAAATCTGTCCTATTTTATCGACTTCAAGGATAAGGCTTTTGGAATTATCATGCTTTGACTTGATCCACGCCCCCAGCGGAACCTCATCCGCAGTCCACGGGCGGAGTTTAGCGATGGATTTGATTCGGTACATTTCTGTGTCGTCACCCCAGTTCCAATACGGATCATCTGCTGTCACATTAGGTGTACGCTTTAATAACACTTCCTTCCCATCCACAAATGCTTGCATTACGCGGATGACTTCTTTGGTTTGTTTGATGTTCATTTTGTTTGTTTTTTGCTTATTTGACTCCCTCCGAAATCATGGCGTGCTCCAGGATCAGCACGGCGTCCGCGGTTTTGAGCGTGATGTGCAGGCTGGGCCTCCTTTGCTGTGCCAGCCCCTTCAGGTGGGTCTTCCAGCCCTTGCCGTGCGTCTTGCTGGTGCCAGCCCCAATTGTCTTCTGCCAACGCTGTGGCGGCACCTCGATCACCCGGGTCTTGGATGCTGCGATCAGGCCATGCAGGAATCCGACGTTGCGCCCGAAGTTGAACATGGCGCTGCCGGGTGCTCCCTTGCCGCCGATGTAGCCGCCGACCTTTTCGATGTAGACCACGTCACTCACACCCAGCCTGTCGAGCATTAGGTTGCACACATCGGCATCGGTGGTAGGCATAACGTCTAGCGTTATACCGCTGGGGCCGTAGTGCGCCAGGCCGCCTGACAGGCCCGGGTCGATTGCTAGGATGCGCTTCACTTTGCAGCCTTTCTTAGCCAGGTCATAATTGCCTTGTCGGCTACTGCCTGCATTTTTAGGCCGTAGGCGAGGCAGTAGTCCCGCAGGGCCTTATGTGTGGTGGGTGTCACGTTGATGGTTTTTGGTTTGGTCATTTGAGATGCTTCTTCACCTTGGCCCAGTAGGCCTCGGTGGCAGATTTGCGGTCGCCTGCAGGACCGCCATTCCATCTCCTGGCCAACTGCTCGGTGGTGGCGCCGCGGCCGTAGTGCTTCAAGTAAGCCTCGCACACTGCTCGGGCCTGCACCCGGTTGGTCATGTCCTCCCAGCGGTAGTGGCTGCCAGTGATCCGGTTCACATCCTGCACCACACCGCGGTGGATCTGCAGGGGGCCAATGGCGCGTCCGTTGTCGCCAATGGCTAGATCGTTGCCGGAGGACTCGACGATGATCAGGGCGCTGATGAGGTTTGAGATGGTGGTCATGGTTTGGAGATTTATGCGCGTTGGCCAGTCGCGCCCCTGGTTGGGTGGTATTGGCCCCACCCGGGCCTAAAGTGTTGTTGCCTTCGACGTGATCAAGATGACCCAGACCACGCCAACGGTCTACATAAAAAACTGTTTTTCTGTAGATTTGAGAAAAAACCCAATGTTTACCGAGTCGAAACCGCTGTCACTTTTTGTCGATCAGCACGAATTTGGCGAAGAACTCAGCCTTGGGACGGCAATGGATCTGGCCGTCGTCGACCCTGCGATAGACCACGGCGTCCCATTTGGTCTCACCGACGCGCAGTTTGGCGTCGAGAGTGACCACCTCGACCTCAATCAACGGCTTGAATTTGTTGAAGAAACGCATCGGTAGTGTGGCACTGGGTAAGATGCCCTGGTTGGCATCGGTATGCGGAATGTCCTGAACTCCATGATGCCGTTCTTGACCGCCGCAGTCAGCATTTGATTTGTCTGAGCCCTCGCAAGCCCCCATTCCTTGCCCCACTGGAGCGCGGTTTTCCATTCAGGGGCCGGGACCTCAACTTTACGCTGAATCTCGTCCCGAATGCGTTTTAGAAGCTCGGCAGATTCCATAGCTTTTCTCCTTGGGGCCATTGGTGGACGTAGAGTTGGGAGGTGGTGTCGGTGTACTCGCCGAACACGATGCCGTGCGACCACGCTAACGTACCGCGTCGCCGTAGCGCGTAATCCATGCATGGCGCGTCCGCCAGTGTCCCGGGCGACAGACACACCGGATGGTCGCTGCGACGCCCTGTGGCCATCCCTGCGCGATGCGCATGGGCCACCACGGTGTTGCCCCAAGTCTCTGCGGTGTCGCGCATAAAGTTCTCGGAGTAAAGGATGCCATGGCCCCACTTGTAGCCTCCCAACGTGTACCAGCTGCGAGGCAGCACGTCGTGATGTTTGATGAAAACTTGGGCATGCCGCTTGATCGGCTCACACATCTTGTCCCAGATGGCTTCGGCAAAGCCCCGCACCACGGTGTTGTGGTGGTGCAGGTACTTCAAAGCTCTTTGATCGTGGTTGCCCAGGATGAACACCGTCGGTCTCAAGGCATTTAGAAAGTCTCGACCACACTCAATGTCATCGAGATAGTCGTCCGCATGATCCGAGTCGTCAGGATTGGCAAGAGAACCTGCGCGGAGGCTGGCGAGGTCGTAGGCGTCCCCCAAGTGGATCACTTCATCGGGCTTGAATTGCTCACGGAAAAGCAGGGCAGCAGCCAGCGCATCCTTGTTTGCCCTGTTACCGTGACTGCACCCGACAGCCATCACACGTTTTCGGCCTTGGACAATGGTCACACCGGATTGCAAGCATTTTCTCTAATCAATTGCAAGCACTATGGCTACACCTCGCATCAAAATCACGGAACGTAAGCTGCACCGGCACAAGGCAGACGGCCTCGCTTGGGTCGGTGACGGCCGCATTGAGATCGACCCTCGGCTGGATGAAAAGTACCGGCTCGAGGTCCTGGTGCATGAGCTACTGCACCACATGCATTCAGAGTGGGTCGAGGAGGAGGTAGAACGCCACGGCGAATGGCTTGGGAAGATCCTGTGGCGGCAGGGGTATCGAAGGGTCAAAGGTTAAATTAAGCCACATCCAGATCGACTAGCCTGATTGTCCGGTACAGATCGCCGTTGGTTGCGTCAACGTAACTGGCTCCGACAACGGTCTCACCAAATCCGTAGGCCCGTTTTGGAATCCACGCAGTAGCCGCAACAGGAGTTGATGCGTATGGCCGCGCATTGGTCACGTCAAAATTGTATGATCGAAAACCCTTGCTTCCGCAATAGCTAGCAATTGCGGTTTGCGACACGTAGTAATACGGATCTCCGGTTGCCGGATCAGTTCCCGTTTGCGCACGGATTCCGTTAGCAAGACAAGCATCATATTGGTCAAGACTGAGGTAAAAACCCTCAGCGCCGGTAGGGGTTGTGTCTTTTGAGATAAAGTCTCCCAGCTTTGATGGGGCAAGCACCCCAGATGCATCAAATGCGTAAATTGGGCACCAAACCTCACCGTGAGCCAACGGGACAGCGCGGTTCCATCCAGAAACGTGAGCCTCCAACAGATTCCAAAGAAATGCTGACTTTGGAATCTTGTGATAAAACTGGCCAATCCCGTCGTAATCCAAAGCGTTTGCAGTTGGGATGTAGGGTAGATCAAAATAGGTCGATGCGGTCCATCTAATGTCTGAAATGTAAGCCTGTTCAGTCGAAGTCACAGAGACTTGCGTGTACCATGGAGCCAAACAAGCCATTGCAGCATTGTTTCGGTCTTTGAAAACATCATCGGAGACACCAGTGCTTTGAACTGTTCTGTCTGGCCTCCCTAAAACTCTGACAGATGCGTCAACACCACCTTTGCCGCCCCATTTGTTGACCCAAAAATCAGATCCAAAAACATTGGTGGTTGCTGGGCTTACAGGATTTGTCGTAAAAACTCGCTGAAGATTGTAATCGTAGACGCTGCTGGAAAATCCCCACGGTCCACCAGATGGAACGTAGGAGCAATTTACGGCAGGATGTGATGCTCCTCCACCAATTGCGGTTCCTATTTGAGGGAATACATATCCATACATTCCGCTGTAATTGCTTGGCTGCGCAAGAATGTATGTTTTTTTGGAAGATATGTAAGGTGTATTGCTGTATGATCCAGCACCAAACCGAGACGGCCTCCAATCTGTTCTAAGCTCCATAACGTTTGCCGTGCGCTCATAGCTAGGTATGTCGCTGAAAGCATTTGCATCAAATTGGTCTATTCCAACAGCAGTTGAAACGGCCACTTGCAATCCAATTGGAGTCAATCTGACAATTCCAACCTTTTCTTCAGAAATGTCGGCAACGTCGTTAAAGCTGTTGATAAAACCCTCCTCAACAGCAATCCGTCTGCGAAGTGTTCGCATTGTTTCCATCCAGGTCGGGACATTTCCGGATTGCCATTGGGTTGCTGCATTCGGTGTTGCTACGTTTTGCGTGTAGTAGTAGGACGGGTAAGCAATTGAAATGTAAGTTGTAGTAGGATTGATCTGCCAATATGGATCGGTTGAACCAAAAAACACATTGCAATCAATCGGATAGATTCTGACAATTGCATTTAGTCTCTTGCTAGTCATCACCAATACATCACCAGAAACCTCAGCGTTGATACCTATGCGTTGCAGCTTAGGCATGAAGTCGTAGACTCCGGTAAAGACAGTGATGTAATCTTCAAACACAGCACCGGAAAGACTGCTGTAAATCTGAACCCTAGCGCGACCCCAAGTAAAGATTGCATCACCAATTGCGGTGTTTGCATTGGTTGGATCTTCGTATTCCGGAAATATTGCTCGGATATCGTACATGTACCGAGCGTCAACCCAAGCATCCATTGCTCGCATCCATTGGAGCAAAAGAAACGGATTTGCTATGTTGTTGGCTTTTGCTGATCGCTCCATGCAGACGGCAAGGGAATCCGGTTGTCCATACATTGGAGGCCCGCCAGCAAAATACGGAACGTCACCTTGGAAGTACGGGAAGAAATATGTGCATGCAGAGCCTCCGGGCCATGTTGTAGCCCAAGTTCCATCTGGTCGCCTTCTAAACGATCTGCAGCCCCTTGGTGGAACTATGTGGCGGTCTGCGCTCCCGTCTGGAAGCTGAAGAAACACAGTCGCCCCATTGGAACCGCAATTGTGAACCCTCCAACAATCGAAGCGTTGATATGTGTTGAGAATCTTAAACTCAGAAACTCCTTCTAGCTTAATGTCAGCAACTGCGATTTTGTGTTTGTGGATTCTTCCGGGAGGCAGTGAAGGAGTTGAGCTTACTGAGGAAAAATAAGACCTTACGTATGAACTCATCCCAGAGTTCCAATCATCAAAACCTAGGTGAACGTCGTAATCAATGCCATTGATATTGCGCTTGTGTAATTCAAAAGACTTTTGAATTGATTCAACATTGCAATAGCTGGAATTGAATGATGCAACGTAATGGTCTACATAAACCTGACCACCAACAACGTCCAGATATTTGTTTTCAAGTTTTGAAAGCTCTACGGCAATCTGCGTCTGCGTTGGCGTGTTTCCTGTCACATAAAAGCTTGCAGCAGGATTGGTGCAATATTCGTATTGAACCCCAAATGGAATTTTAGAATTTAAACCAATAACAAACGGGCTTTTGCCGTCTAATGTTCTTGCGCACTTGTTGTCAAACCTCGCATACAGATCGTTCAGGTTGCGAGCATTCCACATCGCATCCTTTCTATCAATTGCCAGTGGCATATCAATAGAACCAAGACTCTTCCGAGGTCTGTACCGTGGTCGAGCTTACCGGGGTCTTGAGCGTCGTGCCATTGGCATTCTGCTCGACACGTTGGCCGGGCCCGGCAACAAGCTGGACACGGCGCACGGCCTCAATGAGCTGATTGATGGCCCGGGCATGGTCTGCCTTCAGGCCGCGCTCGGACAATTTGGCTGGGAGTTGTATCGGCATGGCCTTAGATCTCGCAGAACTGCGCGAAGATCTTCACCGGGCTGTTCGATGCTCTGACGTACATCGTGGCATCGACCCACGGGATCAGGATGAACTGCCCGGCAGGAATCTGGAAGCTGTACGGCGAGGAAGGCCCGATTGAGACCGGGTTGACCAGATCGAGGTTGACCACCAGAAGGCGGTACGGTGTACCGAGATCCGCGGTCAGATCGAGGGCCTCGTCGGTGGTTCCGACCACCTGAGTCTGCTGCCCCATATCGGTGCCGGTCATGTTGGCCACCGCGCTGTAGGACAGTGAATTGATCGTTGCACCGCCTTTCGCAGCATAAAGCCGCGCCGACATCTCGACTTCGTTGGCCATGGTGTTGGTAGGTTAGATCTCGCAGAAGGTGGCCTGAATGGTCACCGAGGAAGTGTCGGCCTTCAGGTAGAGCGTGGCGCTGACATAGGGGATCAGCAGCGTCTCGCCGGCCGGGATGCGCATCGTGTAGGTGCCGGAGACAAACCCGGCCTCGACGAAGTTGGTGCTGTCGAGGTTGCTGATCAGCAGCTTGTAGGGGCTGGAGACATCGACCGGCACGTCGAGGGCCTCGACCGTGATGCCGATGAGCTGTGTCTGGCTGCCCATGTCGGTGCCGACCATGGTGGCGGTTTTGGTGTAGGTTACCGAGGGCAGATACGCACCGTTTTTTGAAGCGTACAGCCGGGCCGTCATTTGAATCTCGTCTGCCATAAGGTGTGAGTGTTTTGGTTAATGTTAGAAGAACGGGTAAATATCCAGATCGTATGGGGCGAACGTCCAGGAGATCACCTGCTCGACCTGGTTGGTCTTGGTGATCAGGTTGGTCGAGTAGTTCGTTTGCTTCCAGCCCCACGCGGTCCCGGATGGAGCCTGCACCTGTCCGGTGATCGGATGAACAGGAACGGGTGGCAGCATTGATGAGACCGAAAAAGGAAGGCTCCAGATCTGTATGAACGAGAGCGGGTAGTAGACAGGCGGGATGCCTTGCGGAACCTGCGGCAGCCCCAGATTGCCGGAGAATGTGGCGATGCGCGTCAGGCTTACCCGAGCCACAGGGAACGAGTCCTCGCCGCGGGCCAGCTTCGCCCAGATCCGGCGAGCAATGGGAAGGTTTCCTAGCGGAGAAACATCCTCGAGCTTTTGTCCATTCCTGACCGCATCTTCAATGGTCTTCTTGTAGTATGCCGCATCCCCAGTGGCGTCGGCCTCCTTGGCCACAGCAGATAGCGCAAAAACGCTGATGTCGACGTAATCCGTGCGGAACTCGTAGCGGATGTCGGCGATCTCACCTGGCTGCGGAACCGACTGCTCGTAAATTTTAACGCCGGGGTCGTAGCTGCTTCCACCGATAGTGACCGTGGCTTCAGAGTAGGGGCCGTCCTCCCGGATCGAATACTTGGCGCCAATGGCCACCCATTGCGCCGAGGCGATTCGGAGAACGTCCTTTGGTCCTCTGAATGTAAGCTGAACCACTCGGCCTGTGCCGCTGTTGTCGTAGGATCTCGAAACCTCGATGTAGCCCGGAAACGCTGCCAGCTCGTTTGCTTGTTGGATCGTCGCCATGTTATTCGGAGACGGCCTCGGCCGTGCGTTGGGTGTTGCGGCTGATGTCGCGGATGTCCTGAGCCTGCGTCTTCACGGCGCCAAAGTAGCGGTCCATGTTGCTCTGGAAAGCGGTGAACCCACCAGTGCGTGCGAGCTGATCGCCCGATACCGCGGATACGGCAACCATCTTTCCGGCCGGGCTGTTTTCAAAGGAAGCGTTGCGCATCAGTTCAGCCCTCTTTTCGCGGGCCTCCCTGCGAGCCTGCAGCTCGGTGTCCTGTTCATCCATTGATGTTCTGAAGGCCTGCAGGCTTTGCGAAATGATGTTTTGAGTCTCACTCACAACACCTTTGCCGGAAATCATGTTCACGAACGTCTGCGACCGCATTCTGGCGAATGTGTCGAACATATTCCCGACAGCTTCCATCAACTTGAAAAACGGCACCACCACATTGGCTATCAATGCGCCCGTGCCTGAAGACATGGTTTTGTTCATGATCTCCACGCGATCATTGGCTTCGTCGAGTGTGGTGATGACTTCGTTCGACATGACCATGCCGAGGTTCCTGGCCTGCTGCGCTGCTTCGCCAAGGCCTTCGACCATTGACGGGATCAGTGCGCCAGAACCCCTGCCAGCAAGTTCTCGAAACGGTTCGAGCAGTTGCTGTGGATTTGATACGTTCTCGAAGGCCTTTCCTATCTTCAGGAAGATGTCCTCGAGTTTGGCTGTCTTCAGCTCTTCGGCCGTGATGCCGAATTTGGTGAACGCTGCAATCAGGCCTTGATTCCCTTGAAGTGCACCAGTCCTAGCCACCGCGATTTTCTCGAGTGCGCTGCTGACTCCTTCCAGGCTTCCACCAGACATCTCGGCGGCGAACTGCATCTCTTGCAGGAACTCCGCGGTCACGCCGAGCTGAGTCGACAGGTCGTTGATTTTGCCGGCTGCATCAATGGCCTGCATCCCGAACTGAGCGAGCTTGTCGACGGTGAAGATATTGGCCAACGACGAGCTGATTTCCCGACTGATACCTTTGGCCAACGAGGTCGCCCTCTTGGCGCCTGTTTCAAAGGCCGTACCATCGAACCCCAGCTTTGCCAACAGTGAGAAGATCGCCATGGTCAGTTATGAGGATGTTGCTGCGCCCAACGCCACAAGGCCTCGTCCTTGGCGCTCCACAGTTCGACTTCACCATGGGTCTCGGCTCGAGCCAGGACAAGCCTTTCGGCGTCACCTATCGGCATTGACAGCACGGTTTCCTCGCTCAGACCAAGCTCGAGGCAGCAGGCCATCATTCTCTCGGGCCAAGGCATCGACAATGCCTTTTTCACGCCGGGCTTGGTCAGGATCTCCGGCGCCGTAGATTGGCCGGCCATCCAGTTGTTCCATTTCTCGAACTCGACCTCGAACGACAGCTTGATTGTTTTGCGCGTCCAAAAACGAACCGCAATGCCTCGGAGAGGTGATCGCATCGTTTTTAGTGATTCTCTGATAGGCTGGGAGCAGATCAGAACCGCCTGCATGAGTTCTGGCCTGCCAACCTCACCACCGACAACCAGCGGAGACTGGAGTCTGTGCAGCACCAACGAGTGCCCGACAGAAAACGGAACAAGGCGCAACCCCATCACAATCGGACAGGGTGGCGCCGTGGCTATTAGGATGTCGGACAGGCCGATCACAGGTTGATGGCGGCTCCCGAGGCGGTCAGGTTGGTGTAGCGCTTCAACGTAATGGTGCCGGTAGCCTTGCCGGTCTGGGTCGTCTTGATCGAGCCACCGCCAGCATAGATCCAGCGGTTGCCGGTGGCCGCATTAATGGCATCGGGGTATCCACCAATCTCAATGATCGGAGCGCCGGTGATCACACAAGTGCCGTTGACGTCCGGCAGGCTGGCCGCCAGGAGAGCATTGGCCGTGCTGGCGCCGCTCGGGATGAAGTTGAGCGTCAGCGTCAGGCGGTTGTTGTATCCGATGTGGCCAACAACCTCGCCGGCGCTGTTGCGCACCTCTTCGGTGTCAGCCTCGTGCGTGATGTCGTAGCTCTCGACGTCCGGGGCGACGTAGCCAGTGACAACGAGGGCACCCGCGGCGTCATAGAGCGCCATCGAGGCCGGTGATCCGAAAACGTATTTACTGCCTTGAGTGTTAGCCATGGTGATGTGTTACAGGGTTGAGGAACAATACAGCGTGAAAGTCCGGGTGAACGTCCTAGACCTATTTGAAATTGAAGATGCACCGAAATCAAGCGGTGCGGCGAACTGCGCCGTGAATGGACCGCTGGCGTTGTCCTGGTCGGCATCTAGCACCGATGCACCATTCGCGTCGAAAAGCGGCAGAATGAGGCTGTCCAGCGCTGCCACGGTGGTCAGCATATCGGCCTCGTCGGTGTCGTCGGCCGATAGCTGCAGCTCGACCTCGATATTGACCTCGCAGGTGAGATCCGTGCGCTGCATTGGCCGCGCAGAAGTCGACGAGACAACCACCCGCGGGAAGCTGGGCATGGTGTCCTGCTCGTCGGGATCGTCGTACAGGCCGCGGCTGTAGGATGTCAGAAACGACGGGGTGCCGGCGCCGGCCCCAGACCAATCTCCGGCGGCCAGGTAGTCGACAAGCGCCTTCTCGGCTCTGGGTGCAACGCCGTTCATTTGATGTCGATGCCGTTATCTACCAACACCTGCCCATTGGCAAGCAGTGCATCGGTAAGGTGAGTTGATAGTTCTGCCAGTTCGTCGTCGTAGGCCTTCTGCATCGACGAATCATAGATCGACTTCACTCGACCGAGTTGATTGTCGGCAATGCCGGATTGCATCAGCACCGATGCCGTTGGATTCCAGCCAGGCACAGCTTGATAGCCTTTGGCCTTGGTGCCCTTGTGAACGGCGACATTTTCCGCTGGAAGTCCGTATTGGTTGGCGATGGCAACCAACGCTGCGTTGGGCTTTTTCGGGGCCTTGTATCCGGCCGGCTTCACAAGCGGCTTCCACTTCGGCTTGTCGTATTGGCTGAAGCCTTTGTTGAAAACTCGGATTGCCTTCACCACACCGGAGCGCAGGTAGCCTACCGACCCGATGGCCTTGCGGTAAACTGCCGATGCGGCCTCCTTCATTTCCTCACCGTACAAACCGCGGCGGCCGGCCTTGCGTTCCCGGGCCTGCGCAATCAGGTGAACACGGCGCAGCAGCCGGCTCTTGCCGATGCGCTTGCCGGTCTTCTTGCTCTTCCGGTTGATGTCTCCTAGCGGTTTGGAAAGGTAGTCTGCGATGCGTGCGCGTTCCGATGCCGGGCTCTTGGGCGGCACCAGAACGAACAAGCGCACCATCAGGTAGAACATCCGGGCGTTCACCGCCTTATCGAGATCGCGGGTGGTAGCCAATAAGTACTGCTTTAGCGCAGCGTCGAACCTCGAGGAATCCACCGTGATATTGACGACAGGCCTCATTTGGTCTTCGCCCCGAGATCGAGGCTGTAATAGGCGCCTGAAGCGTCCACGCGGCACGATAGGATGCGCAGCGTCCGGCCTTGGTACATCAGCGTACGCCCGACCACCGGCCGTGGCTTGCAGAAGGTCATAGCGATGCGGTCGGTGTTCTCCAGGAGAACGAACCCGGAGTCTTCACGCTGCAGCCTCGAGAAGGTCGTGCCCTGGTCGAGCGTGTACAGCGTCGAGTCCATCGAGACCAGCGTGCTGTCGCACGTCTTCCAGTCGCTGAACATGACCAGGATCCGGGACGTCACGTTGTCCTGAAAACCACCGGCCACCGGGTTATTTGCGTCGATGACGGCTGCCGGGATGCATCGGATCGACGAGCCCTCCCAGATGAACATCGGCGCCCCGAGCATTTGCTGGAGCACCGCCATGCCCTGCTGGAGACTGGATCCGATGGTGGTCATCAGGCGGTGAAGTAAGTGCCAGAGACTATTAGGCGGCTGGTGGCCTGGAGATGGGGGGCCAGGCTATTGGCTGCTCCGGTCTCGAAGTGCGACAGCTCAAGGTAGCTGGTGCCGGCGATTAGCCTGGCGATGATTGCAGTCTTGGCCTGGTTGGTGGCATTGGTCAGCCACACCGCGGCGGCGGCCTCGTAGGTCACGGCATCAGGCAGCGACAGCCGGAGGTTGCCTGTGGCGGATCCGGTAACCGAGTTGACGGTCACATCCGCGGTAAATGTGGTCACATACCCGATAGAAGTGTGGCGTGCCGTGTTGGTCGTGATGGCATATGTACGGCCGCCACCGGAATCGGTCAGCGTAGGCACCCAGGTCGACGGCGCTGCATCAATGGGAAGATTGCCATACAGCTCGTCGAAGTTGTCGTTGATCTTCTGGCCGGCGCCCCGGAGCGTGTCGCCGGTGTTGTCGTTGGCGATGGCGCCGATGTTGATGGTTTGCTGGGCCATGATTTTATTCCTTAGGGAGAGCGTACCAACCTTCTGCGAGCGTTATACGGTTCTTGGAGAGAGCAGGAACACCGTCTGCACCTTTGACCCAGATTCGCGCCTTAACACTCTCAGCCAGGCGCACAGGCTCTCCGTGGGGCACATAGACCACACGGGTGGCGCAGCCACAGCTAGACGCCAGACTTATCAATACGATCCAGCAGCTTTTGTTTAAGCTCAGGGTCGGGTTTGGCATCTTCGGCAGTGGGTTGAGTTTTAGCCAGGCCGGTCAGCCATTTCAAAATGGCTGTCACGATCTGCTCGATGACGTTCATTCCTTTTTCTCGGCGTCCTTGGCCATAATGAGGCCGATACCGGCGGTCACCGCTGCGATGGTGACGGTAGGATCGACCGAGGTGGCCGGATCGGCGTCGAAGATGGCCTTTAGAGCCCCGCCAACAGCAACGAGGATTGCGCCGATACCTGCGAGTGTGGTTTTGATGTTTTTCATTTGCGTTTGATGGCTTTGTACAGTGCGACACAAGCGGCGGCAAGGCCAACCACGGCGGAAAAGAATCGGATTTGGTCGGTGAGCTGGGGAAGCATAGAGGCTCCGGTAGCTGCTGCCGATGTTGCCAGTGAGGCTACGAGTCCATTCGTTCCACCGCCGTGGTTGGTTGCGTCCATGTTACTCGGGCTTGTGTTGTGCGGCTGCGGTCTCGAGGATTTCGACTAACGGCAGGCCGACTTTCATGTTGTTGACGTTGCCGGCTTTCATACCAATGACCAGCAGTTCGTAGAGCTGGTTGAATTGCTGGGGAGTGAGTTCGATTTGAATCATACGGTGGGAACTTTGACGCTGGCGGCCTTCTCCGCAACCAAAACCGGCTCCACCTGCGGCAACATCGGAGGCACGATCATCACCGGCGGCGATGAAGGCTGCGCCGCCCACGGCAGCGGCGGAGCGATGATCGGAGGGTTGATCTGGTCGTTGATCTGCTGCGTCACGTTCGCTTCAATGGCCGCTTGATCGACGCCATTGGCGAAGCACCAGCCGAGGACTTGCGCTTCGGTCAGATCAGGATACGGCGTGAACGAACCACTCGGCGGAGCGAAGCTGGTCGATCCGTAGCAAGTTCCGCTGTAGTTATCCTGCGAGCCGTTGCAGCGCCAATCGGCGGTAATCACAACGTCCGTGAGAGTGCCTTCGGTCGGGCGGACGAAAAGGCGTTCGATGATCCAAGAGAGGGTAGTCATGGGATTAGGCGAGTTTGGTTTCTAGGGCTTGAACTTTAGCAGCGAGTTCTTTGATGGCCGACACAAGTCGAGCTTCGGTCTTGCTCCATCCGGTGACGGTCAGGAATCCATCCTGTTCGCCAACGACATCGGGATAAACCTCCTGCATTTCTTGAGCAACAAAACCGATCTGATGGCCAGAACCGTTTTTGAAATCAAACTCGACCGGACGCAATGAGACGATTTTTTCAAGCTGCGAAGGAATGCTTGCGATGTTTTCCTTCAGACGAGAATCAGAGAACGTACCGAAAGCGGCAGCATTGGCTCCGTTGGCAGTAATCTGACCCGAACCAGCTGCGTTGTTATTGATCGTGAATCGAACAAGTATCTGAGAAGTGGTCGAATCGTTATCAAACTTACCGACAAGTAAAGCAGGATTGGCGGTATCACCAGTCGAGCTTTGAATGGCCAGCGTTGTGGCTCCGCCAGTTCCGCGAGCAAAAACGCGCGAGCTGTTTGTGTTTGTCGTCGCCCCCACCAAAAGATTCCCGCTCGCATCGAGGGTCATTGTTTGGGTGAAGGTGGCAACATTACCGGCTGTGCCGCTTGGTGCGGTCAACCAAGAGTGAATCCCGTTTTGCTGCTGGTAGTACGAAGCGAAATTGGTGGTCTTGTAAATCAACTGTGCGGCAGCATTGGCGTACATATTGTGTGTCAGAATTGACGTGGCAGATCCACCCATCAATCCAAGCACACTTGAAACCTCCAAGCCTTTCCAGCTTACGCCCCACGCACTCGGCGTAACCCCCACGCCGACGTTGCCGAGACTGTCCAGCGTAACTTGAGCGGAGGTTGCCCCATTTGCCCCAAGTTGAAGAGCTTGTAACGAACGGTTGTAAGTAATGTTTCCGCCATTGGTTCCAGCGCACTCAAGATACACCCGCGCATTTGAGGCACCGGCACTCGTCGCTCGGACAGCAATCGTCGGAAGCGTTGCACCCAATACGTCGATGTTGTAAGTCGGACTCGCAACCCCCACGCCCAGCCCCGTGCTGTTGAGGGTCATTCGGGTGCCGCCTGCGCCGTCATACCATGAGAATACACCAAGCGGTGCAATGCGGTATTGAGCGAGACTGTTCGCGGCAAACTCAAGCGTGTTGGTTGTCGGAAGATAGAGACCATTTGCCGGAATTGAAGATCCGGTGACGTTGAGGCTGGCGAGGGTGGCGGTGGGAGAACAAGCGAGAATGTTGTTGATTGATATGCGCTTGGTTGTACCACTTGCTGCCATGGTCGTGTCAGAAACATCGACTAACGGAAACATGTCATTTGCTGGATCAGCACCAGTCAGTGCCGTCAGGGCTGTGATTTTTGAATCAGGCATGGGTCAGTTGGATTGAATTTGGAGTTTGAAAGTGTCTTCCTGCTGAAGAAAACTAGCGTCTTCCCGCAACAAAGAATCAAAAGTGCCAAGTGTGATAACTAGCTTTGAGGTTCCGTCTTCCTGCCACAGGAATCCATCATCTTCTCTTAGAACATCTCGGCGCAACACGGGCAAGTCAGTGCCACCGGATTGACCGGTAAACAACCGATTTAGTGCTATGCCGAGTGAAATCATTTAGGCGCGGGCGTTAAACGCCACCACAGAGCCGCTGGAGATTTGAAATCCGGTGATGTTACCAACCAGCGGAAAACCGGCGGGAATCGTCTTGGATGTCCAAGTTCCTGCAATGCGATTGCCGGTGATCGACGTGAAAACAGTCGGCTCGGTCGGAATCAAGCCAGACCAAGCGCCGGTCTGCGCTGCGGTAGTGGTAAACAGCTCAAAGCCTTCTCGGCCCATGCTGTACTCGGTGGAAATGTCTGCTTGAACGGCCATTTTGTTTGATCGGTAGAGGGGGCCCCGGCCGTATTGCCGAGGCCCCCGGGTTGTGTGTTATCCTTTGCGAACTTTCGGTGCAATGCTGCCCTGTATCCACAGGATCAGCTTCGTGCCCTCTGCAATCTTCGCGGTGTTGAAGTCTTCGCGCTGGGCAGCAGCGTTGACTTCGGGACCGGCGACAATCTTAGACTTGCCGCTTTTGTCCACCGAGATGGTCGTGGCGATTCTCATTGGTCAGCCTTAGGCGGTGACGAGAACCTCGGCCTGCGTGGTGTCCGCAGCGGCGGCGCCGAACATGATATCGTAGGACGCCATGTGGCTGCGGCTCGCCCGGCTGTACCAGACCGACAACAAGCAGCTCAGACCGTTTGTAGTGGTCACCGTGCGCTGCTCAATGAACTCGCCGGCGATCATGCCGACCGGGAGGCCCGCGGCGATGGCGATCGAATCAGGGCCGCAGACGAAGCCAACGGCGTTGGTCTCGGCCGAGGTCCAGCGGTTGTTCTCGGCGATCACGTCGAACCCGAACCGGCCGTTGGCGAGCTGGTCGAACCGGCCATCGGGGAAGTAGTTCGCGGCGCCCGAGAACTGCAGGCGGGCCAGGTGGCCACCGTCCAAGATCAGGTTCTTGCTGCGGTAGTTCTTGGCCAAGGCCAGGATCGCAGGCAGATCCGAGGTGTCAAAGTTCGCGGCCGTGCCGATAGCGGTGGCGGCGCCGTAGTTCCCGGAGACCATCAGAGCGGTCAGCACGTCGCTGATGCCGTAGGCGAACAAGTCAGCCGAACCCGCGGCCAAGTCGGCCAGGCTGAAGCCCTGGTTGAGCTCGGCCTGAGTCACGGTGAAGTTCTTCGAGATCTGGTTCACGGTCACCGAGGTGGCCGCCAGCGTGCTGTCGTTGTTGGTCTCCCAGGAGGTCGGGTTGGTCTGGGCCGCGGTGCCAGTGGTGTATTTCTTCACCTGCACGGTGGCGCGGGGGCGCAAGTTGTCCAGGCCGACGTTGCGGCTGAACGCGGAGACCAAGGCCAGCCGGTTGGCAGCCACGGTGATCACGGCGTCGGCGAGGTAGTCGACCACCAAGCCCGAGGCGAACGTGTTGGCGTTCTGCGGGGCGTGAATGGCGCTCTGGCGCAGCAGCTCGCTGTGGTTCTGGATCAACCAGGAGCGGCGATCAGCACCAGCCTGCAGCTTCTTGTGAGCCTCGAGCAACGGGTTGCCGAGGTTCTCAATGCGGGCCGGGGCGATGGGCTCCGGGGCCGGGGCGGCGGTGGGGGCCTTGGCGCTGATGGCAGCGGCGACGGCCTTGGCGACGATGCTCTCGATGGACGAGGCATCCAAAGTAGCGGTCGGCGCAGTAGGAGCGGCCGCCACCACGGTGTTGGAATCAGTCATTTTGTGTGGTGTCTGCTGTGATGTCGGCGCGGTTGTCGCGCCATCTGCGGCAGCGGAAGTGCTGACCGTAGAAATCTTGTCTTCGGGCTCGGAGAGCTCCTGTTCCTGGTCGATCTGGGCAGCCAGCGCCTTGAACCAGTCACGTCCGGCGGCACCTCCCCAAAGGTTGGCGGCCACGTCGGCCGGGGTGTCGGCTTCGGCATCGAGGAAGCGCTCATTGCGGGCCCACCAGGCCACAGCCTTCTTCACCTTGTCGACGCTGGGCTCCTCGCCCTTGGCCATGTTGCGGGCCTCGATCACGGTGGCCTCCTCGAGGCCGTCGCCACCAAGGCCATCCTCGTACTGCCGGATGCCGCGCTCGAGGTTTCGGACTACAGTCGGAGGCGCCGTCTTGGTCACCGCCCGCGGGTGCCAACAGGCAGCCATGGCCAGCATCTCGGTCATGCTGTCAGCCAGGCCGAAAGCCACAGCTTCCTGCGCGGTGAACCAGGTCTCGGCGGTCATGGCCGCTCGGATCTGCGCCACCGGCTTTCCGGTGCGCTTGGAATAGATGCCAGCCAGAACCTCGGCGTGCTGATCTAAGGCACCAGCCATCTTGCGCATATCGTCGGCCGTACCGGCAACCATGCCGGACGGGTCGTGAATCATGAACAGCGCCGCATCGGCGATCTCCACGGTGTCGCCGGCCAAAGCGATGATCGAAGCGATTGAGGCAGCGATGCCGACCACCCGGGTTGTCACCTGGGCATTACGGCCGCGCAGCATATTGTAGATGGCCAGACCGTCCCAGACGTTGCCGCCGGGGCTGTTGATCTCGACCACCAAAGGGCCAGGGCCCACAGACTGCAGAGCATCGGAGAAGGCCTTGGCCGAAACACCAGAACCACCGAACCAGTCTTCGCCGATCTGGTCGAAGATCTGGATCATGGCGGGCTCAGTCGCCGCCGCTCGGGGCTGGTAGGAAAGCCAGTTTGTGACCTTGGTCATGTCGTCTTCGATCTAGGTTTCCGCTTTTTCGGCGCCTTGGCAATAACCTGCTGACTAGGTTCAGCCGGGATTTCTTCAGGCATGGCGCCAGTGGGCTCGACCTCGGGCGTCGGCTCGGCCGGTTCAGGCGCGATTGGGAGCTTCTGGGCGGTCGAGATCTCGGAGACGTCGATGCCGTATTTCACGGCCAGATCCCGGATGTGCTTGGCCTGCTGCGCCTTGGCCTCGAGGGCCGAGCGCCAGTCGATGCCACGGGCTCCGTAAATCTCGTCGTAGGTCGTCACGCCGGCCTCGAGCTCGGCGAGCTGGGCGGCTGAATTGCGGCCGACGTCGACATTGGGGGCCCGGGGCGCCTGGATCGCCACCTCGTACCAGTCGTCCGGCGAATCCTGCAGGCTGGGGTCCACCCGGATGGCGTACTCCATGACGTACTCCCAAATCCGACGGGCGGCCGAGGCCATCACCTGGTGCCGGCTTCGGAACCAGACCGACGACATATCCAGAGCGCCGCGGTACACGGTGCCCTGCATTCCCTCGGGGAAAACCAGAACGTACGGGATGCCGACTCCAGCGCACACCTTCTCGGTGAGTTGGCGCCAGTATTCCCGCATATTGACGTTTGGCCGGTCGGCTTGGAACTGCTCGAACTCGTCGCCGCTCTTCAGAACCTTGACGGTCGATCCGAACACGTTCTCGTAGTAGGTCTGGGCCGTGCCTTGCGAGCCAGCCACACCGGAGCGCAAGCTGGTGGCCTGCACCTCGCCGGATGCCGTCTTGATGACCTGGGCCACGCTCGAGGCGAGCTTGCAGCTTTCCATCTCGAGCTTCTGCAGGTCGTCGAGGTCGTGCAGGTCGTTGATCACGCACGCAACGAAAGGCAGGCCGCGAAGCTGTCCGGCACGCTGGGCCTCGTAGATGTGGATGATCGAGTCGGACGAGATTGACCGGATGTCCTGGAGCTGGCCCTGTTGCGATTCCTGCCCGATGTAATAGGACAAGGCCCGGCCGGTCTTGGTGTCGAACCGGACGCCATCGAACACGTCGACGTCGTTCTCCTTGCCATTAGGCGTGGCCACCTGCTGCGGCTCGATGAGCTGCAGCCGGGGACGCCCGGAATCTCCCTTGGTCAAAAGGATGAAAGATTCGCCATCGTAGAACCACCCGCGGGCAGCCAATGACATCAGGGTGCCGAACGATTGCCGGCTGCCGATGTCAGGATACCGGCACCAGGTATCCCACCAGCGCTTCGCCCGGAGGTTCCAGTCAGGATCCGAGCTGGCCGGCTGAACCGAGAAATTGCTGCCGACGGTGTAGTTCTCGAACAGGTCACCAAGTCGGTTCATCACCGCGTTGTTCTGCTCAAAGAACCGGCTTTTCCGCACGATCTGCTGCCGGGTCGAGGCCGTGACATCGAACCGCACCGATGTGTAGGACGTGTCGAGGAACGAACGGCGGATCGAGTTGGCCGCCCCCTCGTAACGATCAACGGGCTGTGACCTGAGCTTCTGCAGGATGTTGGCGAAGATTCCCATCAGGTCATTCCGGTTCTAAAAGTGCCTTCGCGTCGGAAGTTCGAGAAGTCACCGCCGTAGGACGTGGCCGCGATCAGCACCACGGTCATCAGCTTGTTGTAAATCTGGGCGTCGGTCGGACTGGTGATGCCGTTTTGGCCGAGGTAATACACGGCCAGATCGTAGTCGTTCAGCAGGCTTTCCCACATCTCGACCATTTCGGAAGGCGTCGGGCCACCTTTGCCTGGCTCGGCGAACTCGACCGATACATCCGAGGATGATGTCGACCGAACAATCTGGCCGGACTCAATCACCGAGGATGCCGCGATGGACTTGGCCGACAGGGCAGCCAGAAGCGTCGAACCTCCGAGGGCCGAGTAAACGGCCCGCAGATAGGAGCGCTTGATGGCAACGGTGAACGTGAACACCCGGCGGGAGAATGCATCTTCCGAGTGCCGGTGCAATAGGTTAGCAGAACATCATGTCTCGGCAGCCTGCACCAGGTCGTTCCAAAGCATCACCATGGCGAGCTGCATGATCTCGCAGTCGTGCAGGTGGTCCGGCCACTTCTGGTTGCGCTTTGTCCAGATGTGCTTGATCCGGCCGGCACGATTGGCCACCGGCCGGAGCTGGTGGCTGTCGAGATGGCGCCAATACAGCTCCTGGTCGGCCAGGTAGGCGCCTTCGGCCTCGAGCACCGGAGGCGTCGGGCAGACGCCCCACTCCCGGTCGATGTCTCCTTTTCGCAGGCGGGAGAGCATATCGCGCAGGTGCTCGGTGTCGAACACTAGGAGGGGCTGCACCACATCGGTGCGCATCGAGGATGATGTCGACAGGCCGAACGGGTGCACCGTGCCGCTCTGGGCAGTGAACCGGGCGCCGGTCTCCCGGCCTTTGAGCGGCAACCACCCGATGATCATGGGCTTGCGGAGGCCTCCCTCGGGCGGATACCGAAGGCCGCACGGGTAGGTGATCGGGTTGGATGTGATGGTCGAATAGGCGCCGCAGGCATCGTACACGGCCTGCGTGTTAAAGCCTGAGTCGATGCCGACATCCATGTCATGCACCTCGAGCGCGATCTGCACCCGCCGGAGCGCTGCGAAATCATCGGCATGGCCCGCGGCGATCAGCGTGGAATTGCCATCCTTCCATTCTCGGCACACCCACCACAGGAATGGCGCCACGGCCTGCACGTCTGCGGTAAGGTAGCGGCGGCCGCCGTCGAGCTTAACCTCGACCGATGTTTCCGGGCGCTCCTGCTGCACGTCCTGCTGCTCCCAGGGCTCGGCCAGATTTCCATTGATGAATCCCTGCAGTCCGCCCATCGACTGCTTGGCCTCGATGAACGAGACAGCGAGGTGGCCCCAGGTGCATTTCCGGTCGGGGCTGTAGAGGCTGGAAAGATGGTATGAACGCACGCCGGGCAGCGCCCCGGGGTTCTCCGGGATCCACCGGCCATGGCGAAGCGCTGCAACCTTGTGGGCGTCGGTGATCTTGCCCTGGCAGAGTTGGCAGACGTAATGCGCCGACGCCCGGATCTTCGAGAGGTCATGCTTGCCGTCATCGGTCTTGTGGTCCTCCCAGGTCACCTGGCGCCACTCCAGTCGGATGTATTCTTTGCAGTGCGGGCACGGCAGGTAGAACCGCCGCTGGTCGCCGCGGAGGAATCGCTGCCAGATCCGCCCCTCGACCACGGTCGGCGTCGAGGTCATTAAGGCCTTCGACGATGAGAACGATTTGAGACGTTGCTCGGCCAGGTCGAGTGCGTCGGCTTCCTTGGCCGTGGCCTCGGCGAACTTGTCCACCTCGTCGGCGATCAGCACCCGCACCGGACGGCTGGCTAGGTTGGCCGGGCTGTTTGATCCGACAAAGGTCAGCGTCGACCGGGTGAAGTTCTGCTCGAGGTTGGTGATCTTGTCGGCCTCGGCCGGAAAGCATTCCAACATGGCCGGGCTGTCCTCGAGCATTGGCAGCCACCGGCTCTTCGAGAACGAGCGGGCCAGGTTCTCGGTCGGCATCAGCCACAAGGCCGGACTCGGCTCGTTGGCGATCAGCCAGGCCAGGCCGGCCATCAGGGTGGTGGTCTTCGAGGTTTGGCTGCCCCAGCACAGCGTCACCTCGGATACGCTGGTGTCCTTCCAGCATTCCATCGGTTCCCGGGTGTACGGCCTGACCGAGGTGCTGAACGGGCCCGGGTGCTCAGTCTGCCGGGCGGTCAGCCTGAGGTTGGCCTCGGACCATTCGACTACGGTCTGTACCGGGGTCGGCTTGTAGAGGTTCCGGCGATAGTCGAGCAGGTTCCGCTGCAGGTCGGTCAGGATTTCCATGGGTCGGTGTTGTGAAGGGTTTTTAGAGCCACCTCTTGCACCCAGCGGGAAAGTTCACGCTCGGCGTGCTCCGGATCGTGCGGTGCTATCCGGCCGGAAAGCTGCTTGGGCATGGCCTTCAATAACGAGGCCACCGCCCCATCGTGCTCCTGCATGACCTTGCGCACCCAATCTCCGGAGATCAGGCGCCTTTCCTTCTCGGCCTGGGCGATCACCTCGTCGCGAGCGCTGGTCAAGTTCTTGGCTGCGGCTGCGTGGATTGCCACCAGCCGCCCGGCGTCTGCCCGACCACCGCGGAGGGCATCGACGGCAAGATCGTAGGCTGCACGCTCAATCTGGCGCTGGCGTTCGTAGGCGCCCTGTGGCGAGTCGGAAGCGGCTGCCGCGGTGTCGACAGGCTGCGAGGCTTCCGCGGGTCTGTAGGGGCCTTCCTGCTCGATGGCGGCGGGTTCTGGTGTGGGCGGCATCTCGATATGCTGCGTGGTCGACTTTGCGCGGATGTTTTTCCGGCGCCAGGCATCGGCAGCCTCTGGGCTGTCCATAGGCATCCCCTTCGCCACCAGTTGGGTGACGTAGCCATGGGAAACACCGGCGTGTTTGGCGTAGCCTCGTTGAGTCATCATGGCGTCAATGCGTTTAGAACTTCTGGCGGCAACATCGAATTGGGAACAGTGGCTGCGTATTGCAGCGCCCGAAACACGCCGTCCCGGCGGCTGTCCTGCGCATTCGGCACACAATAGCCGGCTAGTTGCTCCGGTGGCGTGCCGCGCTTCATCAAACGGATAAACCAGGCCACATTGGCAACGCCGTATTGGTCGACCAGAAATTGAATGTGATTATTTTGCATAGATAAATGCCTTGACGGTTACTCGCACGGAATCATAGGGGTCTCGCGTTCACC
>Ga0214921_10002550_pt1 | contig 29426 bp, 28 predicted proteins | sample LL1505_MetaG_FD_177992 | JGI IMG/M metagenome (GOLD analysis project Ga0214921, IMG submission 177992) | Freshwater microbial communities from Lake Lanier, Atlanta, Georgia, United States - LL-1505 | ecosystem: Environmental > Aquatic > Freshwater > Lake | place: USA: Georgia | collected...
CCAGTTGGACCTGTATTTCCTATTGGACCGGTTTCTCCAGTTGGTCCTGTGTTACCAGTTGGACCGGTTTCTCCTGTAGTTCCTGTATTTCCGGTTGGTCCGGTGTTACCAGTTGGACCAGTTTCCCCAGTTGGACCTGTATTTCCTGTTGGACCGGTTTCTCCAGTTGGTCCTGTGTTACCAGTTGGACCGGTTTCTCCTGTTAATCCTGTAGTTCCTGTATTTCCTGTTGGTCCGGTGTTACCAGTTGGACCAGTATTTCCGATTGGTCCTGTGTTACCACTTGGTCCGGTGTTACCAGTTGGACCTGTATTTCCTATTGGACCGGTTTCTCCAGTTGGTCCTGTGTTACCAGTTGGACCGGTTTCTCCTGTAGTTCCTGTATTTCCGGTTGGTCCGGTGTTACCAGTTGGACCAGTTTCCCCAGTTGGACCTGTATTTCCTGTTGGACCAGTATTTCCGGTTGGTCCGGTTTCCCCAGTTGGACCGGTTTCTCCTGTAGTTCCTGTATTTCCGGTTGGTCCGGTGTTACCAGTTGGACCAGTTTCCCCAGTTGGACCTGTATTTCCTATTGGACCGGTTTCTCCAGTTGGTCCTGTGTTACCAGTTGGACCGGTTTCTCCTGTAGTTCCTGTATTTCCGGTTGGTCCGGTGTTACCAGTTGGACCAGTTTCCCCAGTTGGACCTGTATTTCCTGTTGGACCGGTTTCTCCAGTTGGTCCTGTAGTTCCTGTATTTCCTGTTGGTCCGGTGTTACCAGTTGGACCAGTATTTCCGGTTGGTCCGGTTTCCCCAGTTGGACCGGTTTCTCCTGTTAATCCTGTAGTTCCTGTATTTCCTGTATTTCCTGTTGGTCCGGTGTTACCAGTTGGACCAGTATTTCCGGTTTCTCCTGTAGTTCCTGTATTTCCGGTTGGACCAGTTGGACCTGTATTTCCGGTTTCTCCTGTAGTTCCTGTATTTCCAGTTGGACCAGTTGGACCTGTATTTCCGGTTTCTCCTGTAGTTCCTGTATTTCCGGTTGGACCAGTTGGACCTGTATTTCCGGTTGGTCCGGTTTCTCCTGTAGTTCCTGTATTTCCGGTTGGACCAGTTGGACCTGTATTTCCGGTTTCTCCTGTAGTTCCTGTATTTCCGGTTGGACCAGTTGGACCTGTATTTCCGGTTGGACCGGTTTCTCCTGTAGTTCCTGTATTTCCGGTTGGACCAGTTGGACCTGTATTTCCGGTTTCTCCTGTAGTTCCTGTATTTCCAGTTGGACCAGTTGGACCTGTATTTCCGGTTGGACCAGTTGGACCTGTATTTCCGGTTTCTCCTGTAGTTCCTGTATTTCCGGTTGGACCAGTTGGACCTGTATTTCCTGTTGGTCCGGTTTCTCCGGTTGGACCGGTTTCTCCTGTAGTTCCTGTATTTCCTGTTGGACCTGTTTCTCCTGTATTTCCTGTATTTCCGGTTGGACCTGTATTTCCGGTTGGACCTGTTGGACCTGTATTTCCAGTTGGACCTGTTTCTCCTGTAGTTCCTGTATTTCCGGTTGGACCTGTTGGACCTGTATTTCCAGTTGGACCTGTTTCTCCTGTAGTTCCTGTATTTCCGGTTGGACCTGTAATTCCTGTATTTCCGGTTGGACCAGTTGGACCTGTTTCTCCTGTAGTTCCCGTATTTCCGGTTGGACCTGTAGTTCCTGTATTTCCGGTTGGACCTGTAGTTCCTGTATTTCCTGTTGGACCTGTAGTGCCTGTATTTCCTGTTGGACCTGTAGTTCCTGTATTTCCTGTTGGACCTGTAGTTCCTGTATTTCCTGTTGGACCTGTAGTTCCTGTATTTCCTGTTGGACCTGTAGTTCCTGTATTTCCTGTTGGACCTGTATTTCCCGTTGGACCTGTAGTGCCTGTATTTCCTGTCGGACCGGTTGGACCCGTAGTTCCTGTTCGACCTGTATTTCCGGTTGGACCCGTAGTTCCGGTTGGACCTGTAGTTCCTGTATTTCCGCTTGCTCCAATTGAACCAGTTGCTCCTTTATCTCCTCTGATTCCATCTTGTCCTGTATTTCCAGTCGGGCCAGTTGGGCCTGTATTGCCAGTTGGACCCGTAGTTCCTGTATTGCCAGTTGGACCCGTAGTTCCTGTATTGCCAGTTGGTCCCGTAGTTCCTGTATTTCCAGTTGGTCCCGTAGTTCCTGTATTGCCAGTTGGTCCAGTAGTTCCTGTATTTCCAGTTGAACCCGTTGGACCTGTATTGCCAGTTGGTCCCGTAGTTCCTGTATTGCCAGTTGGTCCCGTAGTTCCTGTATTGCCAGTTGGTCCCGTAGTTCCTGTATTGCCAGTTGGACCGGTATTACCAGTATATCCAGTTGGACCGGTATTACCAGTATATCCAGTTGGTCCCGTAGTTCCTGTATTGCCAGTTGGACCGGTATTACCAGTATATCCAGTTGGTCCCGTAGTTCCTGTATTTCCAGTTAGACCCGTTGGACCTGTATTTCCGGTTGGACCTGTAGTTCCTGTATTTCCAGTTGGACCCGTAGTTCCTGTATTTCCGGTTGGTCCCGTTGGTCCAGTTGTGCCAGTAGTTCCTGTATTTCCCGTTGGACCCGTTGGACCTGTATTTCCGGTTGGTCCCGTAGTTCCTGTATTTCCTGTTGGACCCGTTGGACCTGTATTTCCTGTTGGACCTGTAGTTCCTGTATTTCCTGTTGGACCCGTAGTTCCTGTATTTCCTGTTGGACCCGTTGGTCCAGTTGTGCCAGTAGTTCCTGTATTTCCCGTTGGACCTGTATTTCCGGTTGGTCCCGTAGTTCCTGTTCGACCTGTATTTCCGGTTGGTCCGGTTTCTCCAGTTGAACCTTTATTTCCGACACCGCCTTGCGAACCAGCAGGACCAGTCGCACCGGTATATCCAGTATATCCACTAGGCCCAGTATTTCCAGTAACTCCTGTATTTCCTGTATATCCCGTATATCCACTGGGACCACTATTTCCAGTTGGACCCGTAGTTCCTGTATTTCCTGTATTTCCCGTTGGGCCACTATTACCACTTGGTCCCGTAGTTCCTGTTATTCCAGTATTTCCTGTATATCCGGTGTATCCACTATACCCCGTTGCTCCTGTTTTTCCAATAGGCCCAGTATTTCCTGTATATCCAGTAGGTCCACTTGGACCTGTAAATCCTGTATTTCCAGTTGGTCCGGTGTTACCAGTGTAACCATAATATCCAGTTCCTAATCCACTCAAATTCACATTGTATATTTTGTATATATTGCTCGACGATACATCAGTCGAAGTAAACGGAGTTGATGGTGGATATAAATTTGTAATATTCAATGATAAATATGGATTAGAATAATATGTTACAGTACCAGTAATTGCTTTACTCACATAATTATTATTTAAATAAGTTGCAGTTACATTTTGTCCATATTGATATGATAATAATTTATTTGCTGATGTTACTTCAATAATAAAATTTTCCGCACCAATACTTGGTATAGCTGAAATAATTCCCATACATGAATATAGATCACCAGAATCACCTTTTCCACCATTATATCCAGTAGGTCCAATAGATCCGGTATATCCAGTATACCCCGATGGTCCTGTAACTCCAGCAGCTCCAGTTTTTCCCGTATATCCAGTATACCCCGATGGTCCTGTGATTCCAGCAGGTCCAGTATTTCCCGTATATCCAGTATACCCTGTAGGTCCAGTAAAACCAGTGTTACCAGTATGTCCGGTTTCTCCGGTTGGACCTGTATTTCCGGTTGGACCTGTATTTCCGGTTGGACCTGATTGTCCAGTGGGGCCAGTTTTTCCGGTTGGTCCGGTAGACCCACTGTTACCAGTAGGTCCAGTATTACCAGTTGGTCCAGTATTACCAGTAGGTCCAGTTTTACCAGTAGGCCCGGTGTTACCGGTTTCTCCAGTTTTACCAGTAGGCCCGGTATTACCAGTAGGCCCGGTATTACCAGTAGGTCCAGTGTTACCGGTTTCTCCAGTTGGTCCGGTTTCTCCTGTTGGTCCTGTATTTCCACTCATTCCAATATTTCCCGTGCAACCAGTATATCCAGTCTCACCACGTTCTCCCATTATTCCAGGAATACCTTGAACACCAAATAAACCACCATTTTCTATGTAATATTGAATAATATTGTCTAAAGTTCTCGATTCTATGTTATTTGATTGTATTTCTGATACAATTCTTTTATTTTTTTCACCACCAAACATTCGATTTGACATTATTGAATATATATTATATAACTTGGAATATATATTATATAACTTGCTATTTTTTATAATTCATATAACATTATTCATACCTTTCGAATATTACAAATATTCATGTATATCTAATTATATTTACTGGCATTTTTGAATATAAAAATGTCAATTTAGTGTTATATATTTATTCACTTCCGAAATAAGCTCCCTTTCCGATTTTAAAATCACTCAATCGGGTAATTGTATCATCATTTTGTTTCATTATTTCTTTGATTAAATCCTTGATTGAAATCATGCCGATAAAATCCTCGTCATTATCATCGATTACTAACAAATGGCGGATGTCCTTGAACATCATTTTGTTCATGCAAGATTCTAAGGAGTCGTTTTTCTTAGCAATAATAATAGCAGGTCCATATGTGCAAATATCTTTGACTTTGACATCAGCAGCTGGTTTATCTAAGGAGGCGACTTTGTTGATAAAATCGCGTTCTGAACAAACACCCACAACTTTGTTGGTCTTGTCGGTAACGGCTAAACAACCGATATTGAATGCGGTGAAACGGGTTACTGCTTCTTTTACTGTAGCGGTTTCGTTGATTTTAAAATCGATTTTGTAATAGCATGATTTTTGAAAAACATTCAATGCACTTATTGGCGATTTTGCATAGGTAGAAAATGAGCGGCGTAGCATTTATATATACTATAGTATTGTTCTTTTATATATTTTTATATAAAATTTATTTGGGTTGGATTGGGTAGGTTTCTATTCTTCAAAAATTATAACTTGACTATTTACGATGCCTATCCGAATCTACGTTGACTATATTGAAAAGGTCGAATATGAGAGAATCATTGATTTTTATAATAGCAATATTCTGGTTCACCAACCTAAATTAGAAATATTAGACCGGTGTGAAGGTGGATTTCAAATTCCATGTCCATCGGGGGAAAATGACCTAAATCGAAACATCAAACAATTGCGATGGAATAAAAAACGATTGTTGCCTTTTCGTGGATATACCGGATTTTCCAAATACGAGGAAATGATGTTGTTTATTGCGTAACTTATGAAATTGATTCTGCGTGAATAGTGTTATACGTTTATTGCGATAAAAAATAATAGTTGTATATGAAAATAAAAAAATAATGTTGGACAATGATTTAGATATTTCATGGATTGAGAAACATAATAAATTGCATACTATTGATAAAAACTATTGCAGAGAACCTATGGAAGCGATTAATATTCATAGTATTTTTATTAATGCGCAAAATGCCATTGAAAAAATAAGCAGTGATAAAATAGATGTTGTTGACAGCAAGGTACCGAAGGAAAAAATCCTCAAAATTATTCAAGATAATAAATCGATGTCGGGGGACGATGGTCTTAGTGGCGATGGTGTTGGTGTAAAATACAAACTGCTGGATATTATTGTCTATAACGTGGATTTAGAAGCGCAATACATTCAGGAGTTTGTGCAAAATGATGGCATGGATACTGGGCGCTTTTTCAAAATTTGTCCTATTGTTGATGATATAGTGATAATGCCGTCCATTTTTATTTTTCATTCCTTGAATGCGATTTATTTTGTGTTTCAAGAAATAGAAGTGGTTTTGAATCCAGTGATTAAACCTATTTTGAAAATCGGTGGGGAGGCGATGAAAAAACACACGAAAAAAGTGCGCATTTGCGAACCTTCTGAACGGTCAAAAAACAAGACGAAATATCTTCGAGATAAATAATATGGTAGTTTATATATATTGGTATTCTCTTTTTGTATGTTTCTTTGAATGTTTTTTTATTTTTCTGGTATAATTACCACCTGGTAGTTTGTTTTTATTGGGGTCGTTGTTTTCGTTGTTAATTGGCAAGTCATTAGCGTTAACATGCCCTGTAATATTATTATTATTTTCCATTCTAGCTATTGTTTCTTTATTTTTATCATCAAAATCTTTTTTAAATATTTCAAAATCGCTTATGCGACTAGACATATCTATCAAAAATTTTGTTGATGCTTGTGAATAAAATAAACCAACAATAGTGATGTCTCTTATCAATTGTCTATATTTTTCATATGAAGACGTAAAATTTTGAATTTTTTTACGGTTTAATATTCCATGATCAAGTTTCTCTTTGCATAATCGATTTAATAAAGTATATTTTATTTTACATAGTATGTTATATGAAGTTGTGCTAAATGTTTTATCGTCAGCGGTTTTATTGCAATTTTTTATATCTCTTTTGCACCATATAAATTCTTTCCCATCTTCGCCGAAAAAATAGTTTATGAAGTTGTCATAATCTTCTGGTTCTTCATTGTTTTTATTGTTATTGTTATTGTTATTGTTATTAGTTGGAAAAGGCCATGCACCACCAGATCCGGTGGGGGGGTTATTACCGAGATTATTAAATGTTCGTTCGATTCTTTTTTCATGTTGTGCGGCGCGATTTGCCATTTCTTCATTTTTAAGTTTATTTTCTGCATCTTTTTTTGCATGTTTTTCTTTTCTAAAATTTTGTAAAATATGAGTGAGTCGCTCTTTTTTTTCTTCTGTAGAATATTTGTCAAAAAAAGTATATATTTCAAAACCTGCTGCAACTTTTTCGAACGAATCAGTTTCAAGGGTATCTAATATTGAACACGTTAAATCACCTATTTTCATTAAAACTGTTTTGAAAATAGGATTTGGGGTTGTGTCATTTTTATCAGTAGCATAAAAAAGAAGCATTTTTGTCATGTCTTCATTCATATTATTTATCATATTCAATATTAATGCAGAAACATTGTGTAATTCATTTTGTTTTGCGCTCATATATGTAAGTGTTAATGCAGTCCCCATAACGACATTTAAAAGAATAAGTGGTGGAAATGCGATGGCAGTTGTTGCTATTGCAATTTGCGCAGCTTTAACTGTATCATATGTAAGATATTTTTCATCAATGTTTTTATTTTCATCAGAAAATCTCATAATGTCTTCTCGTTGAAATATAAATTTTGGCATAACGCCATATGAAACTTTTTCCTTAATGGTCTCAATGGTATTTTCATCCATTTATATATAATAATATGTATAATTTATTCGCCTAGAAACTCATTAATTGTTTTAATAATTGTAGTAGTAGCATTAGGTATTTGCAGTGGTTTTTCATTTTTACTATGTCTTTTACATCTTTTCTCATTTGAAATGCCCATTTTATTACAATGAACAATCTTCAAAAAAGTAACAAAACTATTAATTATTATTATTTATTTATTTATCTACTAGCCACTACTTATGGTACGTTACCTACAATACTAATTCCCTAAGCATTTGCTGGACACCTTTCTAAAATATAAATTATTTTTTGTTTCAAATGGTCGTCACTATAAGTTAAATTGTCATTTATTCCAGACATCATTTTAGAAATTATTGCAACTTTCAACCGTTCGACTCCTTCCTCATTAATCCTCTCCATACCAATATCTCTACAATTTCTGAAAAAATAAAAATTGTTACTAAAATAATCTTCATTTGAGAATAAACATATTAACAAATTTTTAATTCTGTCTCTAGGACCGCCTTCACTATGTGCTGGTAAATCAGCACCTACAAGATATGGTGCTTCGGGTAATGGCACATAAGGCATACTATTTAATAAAATGTTAGTTTCACCCAGGAAAGTTTCTAACATATTTACAGGTGAATTTTCCATCAATTCATCATCACTATCGCTTACGTAATTTGGATTAGGATTAGCTATGTTATTTTGGATTGGATTGTTTGATGCGGGCATATATTGTGCCATTTCGTCACTAATATTTTCTCTATCCAATGGACAAGTACACCTGCCTGGTCCTTTTTTTTGACACCATTCTATTAAACAAGGTTTGTGAAATTTATGACGACAACGATTTAATGTGATTATATCATCAATTATATTACCATTTTCATCTTTTGTAAAATCTGTTTGACAAATACTACACTCATCATCATTGCCACCTTTTTGATGCCTCCGTTTTGTTTTATGTTTTCTTTTTTTGTTATGTCTTTTTGATTTGGTTAATTTAACCGATTTTCTTATTTTTGTTTTATTTTGTTTCCTAAATTTGGCATTTATACTTTTTCTTCCAATTATTCTTTTAGTTGCCATTATAAAATAAGGTAATATTTTTTTAGAGGATTTTTTTTTTGGGATAAATTTGTTGCCATTCACCTTATTCTACATAAATTTATTCGCCTAAAATATCTAATAGTTTAGTTCGAAACTCTTCTGGCATCATGCGTTTGTTTGGCATCGATAGTATATTGGTTTTCAATAACGATATATATTCTTGAATTTTTGTAGTTTTCACTTGATTTCTGCAAATATACAAATAGCACATAGAGAGTGAATAATTGTCCCATGTTTTATAATATTGCAGCAAATCGGTGAACAATTCATGCCAGGTTTGATTGTTGTTCACGTATTTTAAAAAATAGATATAGTAATCTCGTTCGAATGCCCGGATTTCTTGTTCTGTCAGAAAACGATTGAAAAAAGGGGTTTTGAAATTGTGTAATAGTAAATCGAGCGATTGTTTTGTCACCAGGCTTTGTCTGTAAAATTGTTTCTCATGTTCGATGTTTGCCATTATGAATACATCGATACACCAGTAATCATATGCATAATAATCTACGAAAAAGGTGGTTTTTTCTGGGGGTGGGTTCTCTAACAGGGGTGTTATAACATTCGATATTCCGAAATCAATGATAATCGGTATTGATTGGATATCATCAAACACAATATTGTCTGTTTTCAAATCGAAGTGGATGATATTGGTTTGCAGTAATTTTTGAAGGGCGTCTAATAGATGCAGGTGGGTGTTGTATATTTTTGTATATCGGGCGTTGTCGTTTGGGAGGGTTTTTATGTATTCATCTAACGTATGTTTTCCTACATACCGTATTTTGCTAGAGGAATATGTGTTGTTATTGTTGAACTCGGCAAATTCGTTTTGCATTATTTTGCTTTTTTTTATTAATTCGTAGTTGATTGATTTTGTATTTATAACGCAAGATGATTCAATTGGTGAAAAAAAATGAGTGTAATAGGGTATTGTTTTGATTATGTTTCCTATTTCTATTTCTGAATTTGCGTCCTCCATGGTTTGTATTTTTGTGATGTATTTTTCGCCATCTGGGTCGTTCTCTATATTGCCGTTGCAAACGTTGATACTCGGATGGAAAATAGTACCATAAGCTCCTTTTTGTATTAATGTAGTCATTTTATATACTTAATAGATAGATATATATTTATATTGTTTGGATGGAGGGGGTGTGGGGTCTAAATCTGCATTTTTGGTATGTTGTTGATAGTATTTTTGAGAATTTCCTCGATAATACGGTTTTTGATGGATTTTAGTTGTTCATTTTTTTGATATTTTGCATATAGATTGTTTTTGAAAGTTGAGTCTTGCATGTTTTGTTGGTATTGCGATTGGTTATTTGGGGTAGAATACCCTTGCATTTTTGAATTTACGTAGGATTGGAATGTTTCTTTTTCGTAGATTTTGGAAGCGGTGTTCATATAGTCGTCTAATTGTTGTTGGGATACTAGTGGCAGCTGTTTGTTGTAATAGATTGTGGTGTATAACAACAATAATGGCGCGCGGAGTTTGTTGAAAATAGCGTCCCATGATGTTATGGTCGGATTTTTTCTCCACAATAAAATCGATTTACGTATTATTAAGGTTTCGATAATTTTTGCTTGTTCCATGATTATGGTGTTTTTGTATGGTCGTTTGTTGTGCATTGTCGTGGGTGATTATTTTGTTTTCAATTTTGTATGATTGGTTGTTAGGAACGCGTGTTATTCACTTATTCTTTCGATTGGATAAACCACATTTTGTTTGTTGCGTTTTTTTGATATATGGATGTGTTGTTTTACAAGTCGGATTGTTTCTAAGAATGAAAGTTCGGTCAATGGTTCTGGTTTTGTTATTTGCGTGAAAGCGTGATGCGCATCGAGATTGTTTGATGAATCGAGAGAACTCATCAGCCATGTATACATGCTCCTGCTAAAAGTTTATTTGCCAGGGTTTTGTGTATTACATTTGTGTTATAGATTCATTATTTTACGCCTGTGGTTTGAAACAGGCGTAAAACTACCGCAGCTCCTGATGGGCTTCGAACCCACTACCTTACGCTTACTAAGCGTATGCTCTACCAATTGAGCTACAAGAGCTTATTGTATATAGGGGCAGCAGCTCCTGATGGGATTTGAACCCACTACCTTGCGCTTACGAAGCGTATGCTCTACCAATTGAGCTACAAGAGCTCATTGTATATAGGGGCGTGGTTTTTATATTGTTTTTTCTGGTGGGTATTTTTTCGGTGTTATTTTGATTTTTTGTTTTGTTATAATGTTAAAATATGACATAGGATAAGATTTTTTCTTTTTGATTATATAATAATGATATTATTTGATAATACAATTTTCAAAGTAAATTTCAACTTCAAATTATCTTATTTATTGATTCCGATTATATTTTTATTATATAATTATTTACATAATACTCGCAAATATATATTGTATCATGCTGTATGTATAGGTATTGTAGGTATAATAGAATGTTATTACAGTTATATTAAAAAAAATATAGGAATTGTAACAGTAATTATAAGTACAATAATACATTTATTATTATTATTAGTATTAATTGATTTCAAAAAAAATGGAGAAATTAATATTATTTCTTTAATTTTATTGTTGATTGCAAATTTGATAATAATATTTTTACCATATTGGCCATATGCTATTGAAAAAAAAACAATATTGATATCGTACAATACTATTTATTTTTTATTATATTTTGTATATGAATGTATAAAAAATTATATCTAAAAAATAGTACATCTTTACACGGTCATTAAAGACGCTGAAAAATAAACAAAAGGTAATTGTGATATAGTGTTCCATATCAACATTTTAGCAATACAAATGAAAATTATTTTAGTATGTTGAAATATGCGAATTTAAGAGAAAATCTAACAAATGCAATAGAAATAATGCCGAAGGACTATTATAAGAACATCATCGTGCAAAGTATTTATAATAGAAAAGAAAAATATATTGCAAAGAATAAAACTCGCAAAAACCGAAAGAAAATGTATTATAATGAGCGTTTTACATGTGCAAAGGCGTAAAAAAATAAAATAGAATATGGCTAAAGTATATAAAAATGATTTGGACAAGGTCTATTGCAAAAGAATACGGTGGCGGTGGCGGTGGCGGTGGCGTCGGCGAAAGCCCATTCGATAAATATGCCGAAAAAAAAAGTGTTATATTGTATTTAGAACCCGTTTTGAATACCTATTATCAACAATATATGAATATATTGACATTGAGTGGTATTCCGCATGGACCTTTGCGAGAACTGGTTTATGCGATTCAAACGCCTAGGCTATCGCCGTTCCAACAACAGGGATGGATGTCTTGCAGCGATTCCTGTATTTTTGTTTTAGGAAGATACCCTGGTATGAAACCTACCATGAATCATATGAATACGTTTATGATGGCAGAGGATATCCCTTCTGTGATTTCTTATTTACGAGAACATGGTTATGATGTTGATACAAATATCACTGAAATGTTGCAAAATTCGGGGGTGATTGGTGGAAGTTCTCCTTGTCGGGGAAATCGTAAAATGATTTGTATGTTTTCTTAGTTTGTTGGAGGGGTTGATGGGATATCATACAATAAATCATTTGCGAGTATATTCGATTGACACAAGAACATGGTTTGAAAAAAAAGCAGGGCATGAAATACCAGATGATTCATTTGATAAAATGGTTTCACGTGACCATTAATCATTATTAGCGCAGTTATTAATAACATATTGTTTCTTGCTATTAGGTTCTCTGTGCAATAGGCTCCTATGAGTGAATCGATTATAATTGGTATAACGATTAGTACATTGAGAACCATGGTTGAGGGGGTATTTTCTTCGAAGATTTTTAGGGGGGTTTTGTTGGTTTTTAGTGTTATAATAAATTTCATGAAATGATACATGGAAGAAGCATGGGTAGATACAGAAATTATCAATAGTGCTAGTTTCATGTTTGCGTATTGGGGTGTGATATTGGTTGATTTGTATAGCATAAGGGGATTGGTGTTCGTTAATACGCACATTGCACATCTCATATGAATCATGAGAACATCATTGATATATGGCCACAATGTGGTTTCTTGTAGGACGTCTTCATTGGCTTCGATGTTTGTATTCGTTATTGCATTATGATATTCGTAACTTGATACTGATAATGCGAATTGACCTATTACATCCGCAAAATAAATGGGGCGTGTGAATGGACGATATGCGACAACACTGTATTGTAGGGATGGAATAAAGGTGAGTTTGAGGGCATGTTCGCAAATGATTGAGGATAACAAATAAGGTTTTAATTGTTTGCAAATCGTTTTTATGATAATAGCTGCCCAGTAAAGGTTCATAGTATACAATCCATACATGCATACTTGTAGTGACATATAATCGAATAGCGAAATGTTTTCATAAAATGTTTGATGTAGATTGTTGTTATAGATCAGGTATTTTGTATAGGAATAAATACGGGTATAGAAAAATGTGATTATGAACAAGAGATTGTTTATGGTTTGTGATGTGGGGTGTTTTATGTATGATTTTGCTATGAGGAAAATTGTGCTTAATTCCGCAGATACGAGGGTAGACAGTGAATCAGACGTGAGTTGCAATAATTGTGGATTGTTTTGATATGTTGCAATGAGACCTATTACACTTACATGATGAAGAGCCAGGTCTGGTGTGCATAGAGCGAAATCGACTGCGCAATAATATTTGAGTATATTGATCGCGGTTTTTAAATAGGTGGGGTCGTTTGTGTAATAGTAATGTGTCGTTGCATATACTGAATATAAAACTACTGGTAAACAAAGGGCGTTTTGGAAGTTTTTAAGGAGGTTCTCGGTTTTGATTTTCGGGAAAAAATAATTTGTAATATACAATAGTAGCATTTTGTATTATAAACAATAATGGTGTTATGTTTTTATATTTTTTTGTAGTTTGGTTTGTGTTTTGTGTGTTTTTTGGAGGTGGCTTTTGTGGTTTATGATATGTAAATATATAACTAGATATAGTAGAAATGCAAAATATTGTGATTATCGGAGGAGGAATTAGTGGATTGTATTGTGCTTATCAATTGTCGAAGGTTGATGCCGGGGCGGTTGGCGTTGGCTCGATTCTTGTTCTCGAAAAATCTAAGGATTTAGGAGGTCGTGTTCACACTTATATCGATAGACATATGACTGTAGAAGCCGGTGCTGGGCGATTTCATCAGGAACACCGATTGCTGATGGAGTTGATTCGCGAATTTGGATTGACTGGGAAAATGGTTCCCATCGCTGCGAGTGCCGTGTTTGCACCATCCGATGGTACTGATAGTATCATGAACTCTTTGTTGGATGCACCTGATACGATTTTGAGTGGATTTATGGGGGATGTTGTGATATCTGGATTGGATGCCTGGTTAGGTCGTGAAAACATTCCGAGTTCTGGGTTGATTGCTCGTGTTATAGTTGCTAGTAAATTGAAGTCGGTTTATTATTTACGGAATGTTTCTTTTCTGGATTTTGCAAAAACGGTGTTGAATAAGAGCGAACTGCAATTTGTTGTGGATACTTTTGGTTATTATTCGGAATTGGTTATTATGAATGCATATGATGCCATTCAATTGATGGGAGAACTTGGTCCAGGACAGAAATTTTATACTTTGAAGGGGGGTTTATCTCAAATTATTGATGGATTGAGAGACCGATGTGTTGCAAATGGTGTGCGCATATTACGAGGTAAAGCTGTTCATCGCGTTGAATATGAATCTGGTATATTTGCCGTATATTGTGAAGAGAACAAGCGTCCATATTTGTGTAATAGATGTATTTGTGCTGTACCGAAACAGGTTGTTGCTGGGATTTCTTTTATTGGTTTGGGGGCTCAGGGTTGGAAGAAAAATTTGGGGGATATTTTGTGCGCTCCTTTGTGTCGTATCTATGCGAAATATCCTGTCAAGGGTGCGGGTGCGGGCGCGGGTGCGGGCGGCGGCCCATGGTTTCGTGGGTTTCCGAAAATGACGACGAACAATCCTTTGCGTATGATTATTCCTATTTCTGAAAAAAATGGTATTATTATGATTTCTTATTCTGACAATGTGTTTGCGAAATATTGGAAAAAAATATTTAACAAGGGCGGAATACGGAGTGTCGAACTTGAAATCATGCGATTGGTGCAATTGAGCACGGGTGTTTCGATTCCGGTTGCTATTTCCATGAAAATGTTTTATTGGGATTGTGGCGTTGGGTATTGGGGTGTGGGGTCAAACAATGATGTGTTTCGTGAAAAAATGTTGCGCCCTGCTGGTGAGTCTGTTGAATTGTATTTGTGCGGAGAACATTATTCTGCTCGCTATCAACAATGGATGGAAGGGGCATTGGAAACGGCTGTTCGTGTTATAGATTGTATTGCATGAGATGGTTTGGGGTGGGTCTTGATATAAATTGTTCTACAGACATTCCATAGGATGTTTCTTTGTCTACGTATTTTTCGAATACTCGAGTCATGATATTTGCATAGATAGTTTGTATTTCACATTCATATATATCATACAATTGTAAATTACGTAATACTTGAACGTAAGTATCATTGGATAATTTTTTTTCGAATTTTGCGACATGGTCGTTTTCGTGGGTGTATTCAATGAACAATAGGCATTCTTTTGAATTGTATTGTGGTTGCGGGCCTTGTTCATTTTCTTTGATGATGAATCCGGGCGCATTGATGTAATAATAGTTATTTGGCAATAGTTCTCGATAATTTGTTATTCGTTTCATTGTTGTATGTTTTGATGGGTCTCGTTGAATGGTGTTGATATGATTCAATTTTTTGCACCGATTTGATTATCGGAACCCCATTCTGGGAGAAAGCGTATCCGGTTGGTTGGAGTGCACCACAAATCGCGAGAGGCATCTCATATAATAAAAACCGGGGGTCCGAGTATTTTGGGAAGACGCTGGCTGGGTGGGTGAGTGGCTGGCTGGCTGGGAGACATCGTTGCCTCTCGAACATACATTGGTTGAGCCTATGTCATATGAAGGTCGCTCGACTCGCAGTGTCAATGGGTGCGCGTAAGCCATAACTAGTTATTGGGGTAAAAAACATAAACAAAAATCCGGTGTAATAGTAAGAATAGGATGAGTATTCTGCGAATTCTGTTTTTGCTTTTGTCTATCGGATTTTTTGATATAGGTGTCTCTTTTTTATCTTGTCAAAATGGTGATTATAATATATTATCATCTTCTATAATGCATCGTAGGGTATCTGCATCGAATCATCTTCTTAGTCGATGCATTTCCATACGTGCTAAAAAGAAGTCGAATGACGCCACTGGCGCTACTTTAGGAAAATCAATGACACCGAAGTATTTGCCGAAATCAGAAAACCAGAAGAAATACGTGGAATGCTTGAAAAAATCGGATATGAAAATAGTTATCGGCGTCGGTGCTGCTGGAACTGGAAAGACTCTTTTTGCATGTTGCGAAGCCGTTTCCCAGTTGAAAACCGGCGCTGTTCAAAAAATCATTATGACTCGTCCCGTTGTTCCCGTCGAAGAAGAGATTGGATTTTTACCTGGGTCTTTGGTGCATAAAATGGACCCCTGGACGCGACCTATTTTTGATATCTTGTTGGAATTCTATTCACAAAAGGATATTGATTCCATGGTGCATGGAGGTGTTATAGAAATCTCTCCTCTTGGGTTTATGCGAGGCCGAACATTCAAGCGGGCATTTATTATTGCCGATGAAATGCAGAACAGTTCTCCGAATCAGATGTTGATGTTGGCTACTCGCATTGGTGATGATTCGAAAATGGTGATTACGGGGGATTTGAAACAGAGTGACCGCGGTCATGATAATGGGTTGGCTGATTTGTTGGGGAAAATCAAGGCGGCCGGTGCGGTTTCTTCGAATTTTACTCGGGGAATTGGATATGTTGAGTTCGGAGGGGGCGATATTCAACGAAGTCCGATTGTTTCGGATGTGTTGCGTATTTATGAGGGTGGGTTTTCACCGACTGTGTCTCCGATAATTGCTCCTGCAATGACTAATGCCACCACGAATGTAGTAAATTCTACTGCAATGGCTGACGCCGTTGTTGCGGAGAACCGAATCAAAATTCAAAATGCTATTAAAAAAATGGTAAGAGATTATTCCACACGTCGTGATAATGACGCTGCCATGATACCTGCAGAAGATTTTTCGAAAAAATATACGGAACCATAGGGAAGGGAAGGAAGGACATTGACTCATAATAAATTAGTTTTATTATGATTCTAGACGGTGGCAGCTTCAGTGATTATGGTGAAGTTTGGTGTAGTGGATTTTGTTCGTTTGTTGAATTGAGAACGTGCTATATAGGTTATTGTTTTGTATATATACAACAGCTCTGTTTCGATTGCGGTGGTTATCATTCGATGGGTGCTGTAGTTTTGTGTTATAGAATATAAATAATTGTAACAATCGAGTGTTTTGATGATGGTTTGGGTTATTTGTGTCTTGGTTGTTCCTGTTATATGTTTCAATGGTTCATAGTCCGCTGGTTTTATGATCGATTTTTTTGGCGTGAGTTTTCTGTCGAATGCGGTTATGATTGGTGCGGCGCGGTCTTTTATGATTTTCTTGAAGCGCTCTAATAGTTGTAATTTTGTAGATTTGACGAGGTTCTCTATTTCTTGGTGTGTTTTCTTGTAGATTGCGATTTTGGTTGTTTGAGTGAATGCGTATTGTGCGATTTGCGCGACGAGTTCTGATGGTAGGTTGTTGATTTTTTCGAGAACGCTGGTTTCTTGTTGGGTGTCTTGTTGATGTTGTTGTTCGTTTGTCATGAAATTGCGTCTCTTTTGTTTGATGGCTGCGCATATATTGTATTGTTGGTTTTTGATGTCTTTTGTATATTCGTCAAAAATATGGTTGACTTCCTTTTTGAGTTCATGCATGTATAATTTGCATGTGGTATACCATTTTAATAATTCGATGGGGATGGTATGATCCGTATTGTTTTCGGCTTGGGCATACAAATATTCGTTGATTCTTGCACATTCGTTCTCTGCATAGATTCCTTCGAGATTGTATTTGTAATACCTGCGGACATCTTCTGCTTTATCGACCACCCTGTATCTGTTTGGATTTTTTGTGTTCAGACTGGCGACTAATTCGTTCATCGTAAGGTCGTAGTCTTCTAATGCATCTATTCCGAAATCGAGTTCAATTGGTATTTCCATTGTGGTTTTTTGGATTGGAGTTTGTTATTATATAATATATATATGTACGTATGTGTTTATGTATGTTATGAACAAAATTGATTTTTTGGTTGGAAGTCATCATGGGTTGGGTAATATATCGATATGTTTTATGTTTCCATTGGATTGTTGATTGAACCGAATTGGATTCCATTGAGAACTTTGTTGTCTTCTCGGATTGTTGCATCTACTGTGGTTGAAAAAATGGGGACGGAAATTGTGAATGATAATGTTGGGGTGAATATTGGTATTAGCATGGTTAATTATATGGCGCAACAGTGTTATAGTTGTAAATCTTTTGACTTGTTTTCGTTGTTGATATTGTTCGGTGGTATTTTGATTTTGCGCAGCAATGGTGGTGGTGCTGCTGGGGTTTCGAATGCTAAGCGGATTGAGTCGATTGACGATGATTTTTCGGTTATACGTAAAAATGTCAGTGATTTGGTGTGGGTGATTTTGATTGTCTTTACTAAAAATATTGAAAATGCTTTGTGATTTTGTAATTTACAATTGTAATTTACAAAACTGGGGAGTTTGTGATTTAGATTTGTAGTTTTTGTAGTTTTTGGTAATTACCGTTTGTAATGGGAAATCTCCGCGTCTTTTCCGACAATGATGGTTCGGAATTGTTCTCGTTCTTCTTGCAGCGCATTTTTTATTGCTTCCATTTCGGATTGGTGTTGTGCGGCGTTTTCGTGTAATAGGTTATGTTGTTCTTGGTATGATGCGATGGTTGCTTCATGTTGTGTTGCGGTGTCTTGTAATTGTTTGTGTTGTTCTCGTAGAGCTCCCATTTCGGATTGGAATTGTTCAGCGATGTCTTGTAATAGTTTGTGTTGTTCTTGGTATGACGCTATTGTGATTTGATGTTCTTCTGCTTTTTCGTGTAATAGTTTATGTTGTTCTTGTAGGGCTGCGATTGCGGCTTCGTATTGTGCTATTTTTTCATTGTCTAATGGTGTTGGTGATGGCGATGGTGAAATGGATTGCTCGGTTGTTGTTTCCTCTTTGGAGTTGAGTTCTGATGTAAGAGTTGCTATTATGTCTTTCAATTGTTCTATTTCGATATCCTTTTTGTTGATGATTTCTTTGTATTCTTCTTCCGATGATGCGTCGCTTGGTCTTGGAGTGGGGGGTGTTGGATGTTGGTCATGTTTTTCTACTTTCCCCCCTTGGAGGCGTGTCATTTTTTCCAGTAGTTCTTGTAGTTTTATTTTGAGGCAATAATTTTCATAACTGAGAACATTCATAATATGGTTACGGTTCATGCTTTTGTTGCGATTTCCCTATACATATACTATTTATATAAACAATGGGGTTATGAACGTATTTTTTATTTGATTTTGCTAAATCCTTTCCATACACGGTGCGGAGGCGATTACAAAAATCACAATTGTGGTTATTGTAATTACAAATGTGGGTTTGTGGTTTACAAATGTAGATTGTGAATTACAATATTCTGCACTGTATATGCAGCGGTTTTATGAATTTAGCGATTGGATTTCGAAAAATATTTTCTGGAGTAGGTATATAGATATTTCCATGTCTAACCCAGCTAGTGTCCCTGTTATGCCTCCTTACAACCAGTTCCAGAATTTTTACCCTGCAGGAGTAAATCCTTATTCCCTTGACCCTGCACAAATCCTTGCTTCTCTTCAAAATACTGCTACCAATAGTAATATTAACGAAGGTGCTAATAAGACCATCTTTGCAGTTAGCGATGCACAAAGACAGCTAACTAGTGAATTGAATGGTGTAGAAAAGAACATCTACGATTCTACTGGTAAAATCGTAAGCACCATTGAGACCCATTCTCTTGGTCTTCGCGACGCTATCGAGAGAGGCAACGTAGGTCAAGCCACTGCCATCGAAAAAACTGCTGCCAATACTCAATCTACTATTGAGCGTGTCAATTCTCAACTTGCAACTGCAATTGAGCGCAATGGTGCTAACTCCATGAACACCACTGAACGTGTTGGTGGACAAGTAAGTAGTGCCGTTGAACGTGTTGGTGGACAAGTTGGTAGTTCCGTTGAGAGAAACGGTGGTAATATTCTTTCTTCCATTGAAAGAGTCGCCGGCGAAGGCCGTTTGACCACCACTGTCGCAGATGCTGCTTCCCGTCAAGCTGCTAATGATAATGCTCGTGATATTATGTCAGCAGTTGAAAGAAACGGTGCTGCCTCTGTTGGAACATCCAAGGATGCTTTCAACGGGTTATTAGCTTCCATCGAGAGAAATGCAGGCGAGAACCGTGTTCAAACCTTGACATCTTCTGGTATATTAGGTACTACTTTAACTGACGTTCGTCATTCAATTTTAAATGATGTCAATCGCAGTGCCGCTGATTTAAGTTTAGGCCAAACCCAATCACTAAATGTTTTAACGAAACACGTAACTGATGCTGCATGGGAAGGAAGAACTGCCATGGCAAATGGTTTCCAGAATATTGCCGAAGAACATTTGAGAACAAAACACGATTTAGCTCAACAAGGTTCAACCTACTATGCTTCTCATATGTTAGAAGCCCAAAAATTAGCTCACGTAACTGACAGTAAAGCGGATGGTCACTATGCTTCTCAAATGTTAGAAGCACAAAAACTTGCTCACCTACTTGATAACAAGGCCGATGGTCACTATGCTTCTCAAATGTTAGAAGCACAAAAACTTGCTCACCATAGCGATAGTAAAGCCGATGCTCACTTTGCTGCTATACTTAGTAAGACCGACAATCAATATGCCAGTCTTATGTTAGAACAACAAAAGGTCAAGGAATGCCTTGCTGCTCAAGCCGCCAACAACTTTGCTATTAACCAATTAGAACAACAAAAAATCAAGGAGGTTATTACGATTCAATTACAAGATGCCAAATACGAGGCTCTTAAGAACAAACAAGACCTTTCCAAGGAAATGGCTGAATGCTGTTGCGAGGTCAAGCAAAAGATTGACCAAAGAACTCAAGATGTTATCAACACCGTCGATACTCTTGACCGCAACAGACTTCGTGATGAAGTTAATACTATCAACAATGAGAACACTATTTTGAGACTTCTTGATGATGACTGGGGACATGGAAGAGGCAGAAGAGGCAGAGGCAGACGTTCCAGATCTCGTTCAAGGTCCTCTGATCGTGGCAGTAGACGTTGAAGGTCCGAGCCGTCAGATAGTGATATAGAATCTTTGTCTTGTTCGGACTCTGCGAGCGAAGCGAGCGATGAAAAAAAAAATATTTTGAATAGGTCTCTTCGTTCTTACATTAAAATGCAATGTAAGCGATATAGCCGTGCTGGGCCTACTGGACCTACCGGATGCCGAGGTCGCACTGGGCCGACTGGGCCTACCGGTCCTACCGGATGCCGAGGTCGCACTGGACCGACTGGGCCTACCGGTCCTACCGGATGCCGAGGTCGCACTGGACCGACTGGGCCTACCGGTCGCACTGGGCCTACCGGATTCACTGGACCTACCGGTCGCACTGGGCCTACCGGATTCACTGGTCCTACCGGATTCACTGGACCTACCGGTGAGTTTGGTGCAACTGGATTCGCTGGACCTACTGGATTCGCTGGACCTACTGGTGAGATTGGTGCAACTGGCGTTGCTGGACCTACCGGTGAGTTTGGTGCCACTGGTGTAGCTGGACCTACCGGTGAGATTGGTGCAACTGGCGTTGCTGGACCTACCGGTGAGTTTGGTGCCACTGGCGTTTCTGGGCCTACCGGTGAGTTTGGTGCAACTGGCGTTGCTGGACCTACTGGTGAGATTGGTGCCACTGGTGTCGCTGGACCTACTGGACCGACTGGTTTGATTGGAGACGCTGGTCCTACCGGTCCTACTGGTCCTTCCGGGATTCCATAAATAATAAAAAACCATAAAAACCCATAAAAAATTGTGTAATAGTTTGTATTGTATTTTTGTATATGAATCGATGTTCTATCACTATCTGGACGGGACTGTTTTGTTTTTCACCCATATTGCTGTGTGCATGGGTTGATATCTAATAATAATTTTATGTTGAAAAATTATTATTTTGAGGGCGGATTGGGGCGGGAAAAATTACTTTTCAATACTATATAGAAAAATACGTATTTTATATAGAAAGCGAACAAACATGCTTACTACGAAGAACCCGCGCATAGTTAAGTTTTATCAGGATAATCCCTCGATGAATTTCGAAGCCGTTAATCTTATTTTTATCGACCTTTTTGATAAACTATTACACGACCCATCATCTACCATGATGAATTCGACGATTCATGGACAGGTTCTCAATTTATTGAATAATTTGAACGAATCCATGTCCTCTTTGAGCAATGACATTGCGAATAATATGTATGGTAAGATGTGTGATATCAAGCGTGACTACATCGAAGATGTTAAGAATATTATTCAAAACAACACCAGTGAAAAGGTTCGACCTCTTCTTGAAAAAAACAATGCGATGCTTATCGAAAAAACTTCGAATATTTTAAATGAGATTATTCCTCGCTCGAATCATGAATTGTGTACTAGGGTTCAGGAATATCATAAATCGATTGTAGACGATACGAATCATTTAGTGAATAATACCGATAGTGCATCATCTATCAAAGAATTTATTGTGAATTTCGAGAACAAGACAACGAGCATTTTGCAGAATATTCAACAACCCATTTATTCTTTTATTGCATCGAGCGAAGACCGTATTCAGAATAATATCAAGGCGTTGAAAGATAATACTGTTTACAAGAATGGTGTTGGTGGCGGTGTTGGTGTTGGTGCTGTTGGCGATGATTCTATTATACGATTTCTTAGTCAGCAATACTCCACTGCGGATATTTCCGTAGTGGCTACTAATACGAATTCTGTTATGTATATGTTGAAAAGACAATACAAGCAAAATGTCTTGATATATTGTGTGCATTCCGATGTGAACGTTTCTGCCGATGAAATCAAACAGTTTGTTCAGTTTATTGATGAGTACCGGTGCCATGGCGTGTTTGTTTCGCAAAAATCGGGAATTGCTTCGAAATCAAACTATCAGATTGATATTCACAATGGATTTGTTCTCAGTTATATCCATAATGTTTCCGAATCTTTTTGCAAGATGAATGTTGCGATTGATGTTATAAATAATTTGTCTGCTAAAATCAAATTGTTTACCCATGGAAATAACAGCAACAGTGCGGATAATTCTATTCCGAAAGATGTTCTCGAAGAAATCAATCGCGACTTTCAATCGTTTGTTGCACAGAAAGAGATTATTGTTAATATTATGAAGGAGAACCATAAAAAACTGTTGTCGATTATGGATGATTTCAAGTTTGCTGCGTTGGATAAATATTTGTCGAGTAAATTTATTATGTCGAATGCGAAAGTGGGTCTTAAATGTGATTTGTGCAAACAATTTAATGCGCATAATTTGAAGGCTCTTGCTGCGCATAAACGTGGTTGTATTCGTAAAAATTCGGGCGACAAAGAGAACATGGACGTTCGTAATTGATTTTTGTTAGGGTTTTTGTGTTGATATTCGTAAAATTGTGTTATAACCTTGTTCGCAAACCTTCATGAGAACATTTTGTATTGAAATGTCTTTTGTATTTTTATTGGGTTGTTTTTTGCATTGAGTGATATATTATTAGTGTTTGTGTTATAGATGTATTTTACTGGTAACTGCATGTATGCGTTTGTTTAGAGGATTATTTTTTTTGTGTTTTGTTTTTTGTAGTGGGTGTATATAGGACATGCCATCCGACAACGAACTCGACGCTTCTGGGAACTCTCCTGTGAACTCTCCTGTGAACTCTCCTGTGAACTCTCCTGTGAACTCTCCTGTGAACTCTCCTGGTAGTTCTCCTGGGAACTCTCCTGGGAACTCTCCTGGGAACTCTCCGGTAACTCTTCCTGTAACTCTTCCTGTAACTCTTCCTGTAACTCTTCCTGCAACTCTTCCGGTAACTCTTCCTGCAACTCTTCCTGCAACTCTTCCTGGGAACCTAGATGCCTCTTGCAATCCTACAGATATTACTCCACCCATTGTGCCTGTTATTACTACGTATTTGAAGGATCAAACCATTATAGAACCTGGTCTTATTATTCAAAATCGCGAGGGACTTACTGCTAGTGGTGATTACGTCGCCTATACTACGTTTGATACTACGAATCCTGATAGTGATATTCAAGTTACTGAACGATTGTTGCAGGACGTTGGAACTTATAATAATATTTTGGATTCTAATAATGAGAACTCGCAATTGTTGTTGCAAATCAAGGATTATGCTGGTAAAATTCAGTGTTCCGATTTCCATGGTAAAGGCACCATTGATGACTATACCTCGCTGTTTACTGCTGCATCACGCATTGCAAATGAAACGAAGTCGATTACATTGGACATTGACATTGATGGTTTCAACGAGTTTTCACAAGCTGCTGATGATTTGAGTGCATTGTTTACTAGTTTTATTGTGAAATTACAGAACGTGAACATTATTAATGATGTTGAGTTTCTACGTGCTATAGTTAATGCTCTTCGCAAAATCTATAATTTGTCTGAGGTGTTTGGTCGTTTCAAGCAAACTATTTTTTCGACTACCACGATTCAATTCCCGAAATCTTCTCATGAGACGAAGGTGGTATTGGAAGGGGTTATGGATGAAATTCGTTGCGCCATGCAATACATTGGTCATTTTGTTGCTCCCGATGTGAATGGTGGTTTGGCTCCTGTAGATGCTGGTTTGTCTCTTGAGGAGAAGAACATTATTTCGGAGGCCGTTGCTACGATTGATAACTGGAATGTAATTTGTGAACATGGCATTAGTATTGCCATGGAGAACAATCCTGATGTTGTTTATATTACACAAGCCAGTAATGAATTGAAACAGACCACGAATGATATTAAACGCGCTACTTCTATTTTGAGGAACAAGTTTGCTAGTTTTCAGTTGTGCTAAATGAGAACATTTTGTGGGGTTAGGGGGTTTTGTATGGGTGTGTTATAGGTTATTGTTATTGTGGGTTTTTCTACGATGTTTTCGGCGTTTTTGTGTTGGTTTTTTACCGCCTTTTGCGGATCTGGTACGTATCGAACCTTTATTAAGAGAAGAGAATTCTTTGTTTATACTTTCTGTTATAAATTTATCAATTTCGTCTGCATGAGGTTTCTCGAAGTCAATGCTACCAGGCTTGCTAGTAATTCCAAACATATATGCAGCGTCCTTTGCTACGTTTTTAATATTTCTAGCTTGTTCGCTAATTGTTTTTCCTGTTTTGTTAACAAATTCATGCGCGCGTCGTTTTAGTCTCGCTTTTAGTGTCCCTTTTTTTTGGGTGGGCATGGATGAAGATGTTGATGATGTGCTCATATTGTATATATTATAAATAGACTTTTATCTAAAATCTATTTATAATGGTTTCTATTATCATGCAATAGAGAACATTTTATAATATATGTATTTCACTACTCAATTTCGTGATACTATGTGGGCATTGTTTTCTACTGAGACCCTGCCACTAGTGTTTCTACCGAGACCCTGCCACTAGTGTTTCTACCGAGACCCTGCCACTAGTGTTTCTACCGAGACCCCGCCACTAGTGTTTCTACTGAGACCCTGCCACTAGTGTTTCTCCCAGACACCCTGCCACCACTATCTCCCAGACACCCGGCGACACTCTCTCTGTCCACCCCGGGGCGAAACCCCTGTTAAAAGATATCGAGAAATGAGTGACATATCGAGAAATGAGTAGGATATTGATAAATGAGTGGGATATCGAGAAACCGGGGTGGCCCTTGGGGTGTCCCCTGGGGTGGCCCAAGTGCCCAAGTGCCCACTGCATAAAATTGAAAGGCTTTTTTTGAAAGTGTTTATCAGCATTTAATTCAACAAGTAATAAGTGTCGCATATTAACAATGGAAGCAATTCAACAACAACAAGTAGTAGTGTGCCCAGTCGCAAAGGCAGTCGTCAAGCGTAAGAGTAAGCCTAAGACTAAGACTCGTGAGCAAAGGCTAGCAGAAGAGCCCAGTTGCCCGGTGTGCTTAGAGGAGCTTACTGAGGAGACGTTGTGTAATCCTATGAAGTGTCATAACATCTGTGTCGTCTGTCGTCCGGTCTGCAATAAGTGTCCATTGTGTCGCAAGGCATGGCCATCGACTAGCACGCGCAGGAGAAGGGCTTGCGAGACATCCGGGTTTTGCGAGAACATGACGCTTCGCAAATGCAGTGGGACGATAGACATTGATACTGAATGTGAAAAATACGTATGTCGCAAGTGTCGCAATTGCGAAAGCTGCAAAGATGCATTGAAAGAGCAGGTTGGACGCTTTATGATGCGTTTTACAAATAATCCGTTGTATAGACTACCTGGCGTATAGATAGTGTTATAGTTTATGTTATGTTTTGTAAGTTTGTAATTATTAAGTAAAGTTGTTCTAAAAAGGGGGGTGTTTTCCTCTTTTTTAATGGTTCTCGAAAAGGGTATTTTGAGAACCTTGTTACAAGAGTAGTGTTTTAGTTTATGTTTTTTGATGTTTACTATACCTCTCTCTCTAAAGCATCTCTCTAAAGCATCTCTCTAAAGCATCTCTCTAAAGCATCTCGCGAAACCTTTGTCGAGAACATATAACGGCTGGTTTACTGGTTGGTTATGATGGTTCTCGAAAAGGCCTCGATTTTGTCATAAAATTGAAAGGCTTTTTTTGTTATTGTATTAAGAGCATTAAAACAATAACTAATAAACGTGCGTAAATTTTAACTGTAAACTTTTAACTGTCAAACTCGAATTCTTTACTATATCAATACTATAGCAAACATGTCATCTGAATCAAACACCGTTGTTGTCGCTCCAGTTGTCGTTGAAAAGAAGGTCAAAGCCCCTACTCTCGGTGCTAAATATTCTCGTTTCATGGCATTCGGTCACTGGTTCGTTTCTCAACAATCCACCGAATTAGTATCCGAAGAGGTTCGCGAAGAGCTTTATCGCAAGATGATGATCTTTGCATCTCTCGAAGAGCAAACTGCTTTTTACGAAGGGTTCTTATCTCAAGTCACTGCTACTAACAAGACCATTCGCAAGATGGTTGCTGCCAGCAAGAAACCTGTAAAGGCTCCTAAAGCCCCTCGTGCTAAAAAAACAAAGGCTGCTTTACCACAAGACGGACTTGTTGCTCAATTAATTGCTGATGCAAACAGTAGTGATGTTGAGCCAGTTGCTTCTGAAACTGGTGAACCTGTTGTTGTTGTTGCCGAGAAAAAGCCTAAAGCTCCTCGTGCTAAAAAGACAAAAGCCACTGATGCAGTTGTTGCTTCTGAAACTGTTGAACCTGTTGATGCTGGTGATGTTGCTGTTGCCGAGAAAAAGGCTAAAGCTCCTCGTGCTAAAAAGACAAAGGAACCAGTTGCTGCTGAAACCGTCGCAAACACTGTATTAGAGCTTTCTCCTGAACTTGTCGCAGAACCTGTTGTTGAAACTGTTGCTCCTGTATCTGAAGGCAAGAAAACAAAGAAGACCGAGAAAACCGATAAAACCGAGAAAACCGATAAAGCCGAGAAAACCGATAAAGCCGAGAAAACCGATAAAGCCGAGAAAACCGATAAACCTAAAAAAACAAAGAAAACAAAGGCCGAACCAGCAGCCACCGCCACCGAAGAATTTGTTGAACACGACATTGAAACTCGTATAGTTACTATTAAAGACAATGAGTATTTGATTGACAATGACAACGTTGTATATGATATACAACCACCACACGGTAAGATAGGAACCTTTAACTCAGAAACTACTGAAATAACATTAAATTAAATTTATATTATATTATGTAATCTATAACTAAAACTATAAAAAGCCTTGTGCTTTTTTTATTGGTTCTCTTTTTAAGGGTCTATTGAGAACATCTGGTTGGTATTAGTGTTATAGTATCATTTTTGTATTGTATAGTATATATACTATAGTATTGTATTAGTTCTCTCGAGAACCTGGTTGCAAGGGTTGTGCAATAGGATTGTTTGTGTGTGTATATTGACTTATCCAGAAATGAGTAGGATATTGAGAAATGAGTAGGATATCGATAAATGGGTCTGGGTGGGTATGTATGTATGTGTTATAGGTTGTTTATGTAAATCATATGGCATAAAAAAACGATGTTTTTATTTTTAAGGTGGGTGTTTTTATTCTGTGAATTTGCGCACAATTGTATGCAATGGTTCTCTGCACATCGGACATGGGCATCGTTTGGTTGCTATATATTTTTTTATGGTATAGCGGATGCATCTCGAGCAGAATTTATGTCCGCAGTTTGTTTCTGAGATGTTCGGCATGTTCACTGTTTCCATGCAGATGGGGCAGTCGATGGATTCTGTTGACTCATTGTTTGGTATGCGTCTTTTTATGTAATTGTATGTCTGGACGATTTGGGCTGGGGCTGGTGTTCGATTTCGGCCCTGCATTTGTTCCATGTATCTCGCCATGGTTTGTTGTAGAAAATGGTTCCATCGTTGGAGAATCTCATACGATGGGTATGGGTTGTAATGGGTTGGTTCCAGACTCTGTGTTTCACATAGGTGCAGGAATTGCGTCATTTCTCTGTCCACGTTCTCTATTGTTCCATTGTGTAACTGGGTGTTATAGGAATTTGATAAGAATTGTAAATATACATGCAATAAATCATCGGTTGTTCTCGGGAGTAGTCTTCGCGTGAAGAAGATTCTTCGTTGGATTTGGCAGATGAGTTGGTTCGTCTGTTTTTCGTATTCTGTTTGGATGTATCTTTCCAGATTTGTGTAATAGGTTGTTTCGTCGGATGACAGGGGGGATATGTGCGATGTTTTTCCTTTTGGGGTTTTGTAGGTGATGATTTTCATGCGTTCGAATTCGTGGTTTTGTTGTGCATAGGTGATGATTTCTGCCATGGGGGTGTGGTTCTCGATTTGTTCGAATATATGTTTTCTTTGGGATAATAGGGTTGCATCGGTGCATGTTCTCATTTGATGTCCCACGCATTTGCATATACTGCATGTAGGGGGTTTTCTTCTTCTTCTGGTGTTCTCTGTTGTTGGAGGGTCTTGTTGTTGTTGTTGAGTTATCATTTTCAGTAGTTTTTATTGGAGGTTCTCCTTTACTGTATTTTGATAATCAATTTTATGTAGTTTTTTGGGAAAAATACTTAAAGACCTTTTTGTATGTTTAATTGGGGCGTGGCGTGGGGCTTCGATAGCTCAGCTGGTAGAGCGTGAGGCTGTTAACCTCAAGGTCGGGAGATCGAAACTCCCTTGAAGCGTTTTGTGTTATAGGTCTATTACACAAAACTTCGTTGGGGGTCTGGGGGGGGGGAAATATTTAGGACAATCCGGGACATTTAGAGATATACTATTATTTGTTTGGGGGGGGTATTCGGGGGATTTAGGCGTTTTTTGACCGGGTCTTTCAAAATATTCACAGGTTCTCTTTTCGGGGTTTTTGAGAACCCGGGGTGGATATATTTAGGAATTCAATTGTGTATAGTATATCCAGCACGAATCCGCCTATGCTAAATATCAATAGTATGTTTTCAAATGCGCTTCTATATGCCTTGCTGTAAAAATAATATACTAATAATCCGAAAAAGGGGATCGCAATTATGTCTCCATAGTGACTCAGGTTCTCCATTATATATTATACTTTTATTCTATTTTACTAACCTTTCGGATGAGGTGATGGAGGTGTCTCTTTAAGTCCTTTTGTGAAAAACATTTCAGGGTGGGGATTGTGTTATAGTATATTTTATTGAAACTATGGGGGGCTGTTATTTAGGAGAATCTTTTTTGAGAACATGTGAATATTTCCACAAAGGTTCTCATATTTTTTTGGGAAATAGTTAGGACAATCCGGTGGGGTGGGGTGGGGTGG
>Ga0214921_10002551_pt1 | contig 29426 bp, 27 predicted proteins | sample LL1505_MetaG_FD_177992 | JGI IMG/M metagenome (GOLD analysis project Ga0214921, IMG submission 177992) | Freshwater microbial communities from Lake Lanier, Atlanta, Georgia, United States - LL-1505 | ecosystem: Environmental > Aquatic > Freshwater > Lake | place: USA: Georgia | collected...
TTAATCAGCAGGGTTAAAGAGATAGGGGTTACAGAAATTGTACAAGATAGTAGTGGAAATGCAGGTTGCGCCATAGCTGCTTATGCTGCCCTTGCAGGCATCACTTGCCACATCTACCTACCATCAGACACTTCAGACGCAAAAGTGGCTCAAATGAAGGCTTATGGGTCCAATATCATAAGAGTTGAAGGCGACAGAGAAGCAACTGCCCTCGCAGCCAAGGAAGCGGCTCAAAAAATATATTATGCCAGCCATTGTTATAATCCATGGTTTTTTGAAGGCACTAAGACTTTTGCTTTCGAGCTTTGTGAACAATTAAATTGGCGAGCACCCGATGCAGTTGTTGTCCCTGCAGGTAATGGCACTTTAGTTATAGGTTGCCACATAGGATTTAATCAACTTTTTGCTGCCAATAGAATTAATAAAATTCCAAAAATCATAGCTATACAAAGTGTCAATTGTGCTGCTTTGGCTCAAATGTTTGATGAAAATTTGGATGAAATTCCTAAGATTTCAAAACAAACTACCTTAGCGGAGGGGATTGCTATTGCAGAACCTGTAAGAGCCAAACAAATCATAACAGCAGTGAAAGAAAGCAAAGGTCATTTCATATCAGTAAGTGAATTAGAAATTATTGAAGCACTAAAATACACAGCACGAATGGGCTATTTTATTGAACCTACATCCGCAGCGACTATTGCAGGTTTGGAAAAATACATGAGTAAAAACAAAAATGAAAAGGTAGTATCCTTATTCAGTGGACATGGTTTGAAATCCATAGATAAATGGATGAAATTACTTTAATACCCTATCACAAAATTTGATTATGGCATTGGAAAGTTTAATTGGTTCTTCCAACATTCCACAATGTGAAGATTGCTCCAAGTAGCATATTTCAGATTGTTTGCAACTAGATGCTTGTTTTAACATATCCGTTTCTGTAATAAGCGTATCGTATTTACCAACCGCAAAAAACACGGGCAAGTCCGTTTTCATCAAATAGGCCTCTTGATTTTTTCTTAGCATCATGACTTTTACTGCTTCTATTATCCCTATCTGTGAACCATTTTTGGCCTCTTCTAATAGCATGTCACAAGCCTCTTTGTGATAGTCTCTATCCATAAAAAGCGTTGGAATAAAATTATCGATATAAACCTCTTTACCATTCTGCTCAATAAACTTAATAACCTGTTTTCTCTTTTCAAGTCGCTCCATATTATCAGCCAAAGCAGTTGAATGCAATAGGCCAATAGCATATAAATGTTGAGGGTATTTTTTGGCAAAAGCAAGTGTCACATAACCTCCCATAGAATGTCCAAGCATCACACAATTGTTAATATTTAAATGATCTAATAACTCTTTCAAGCAGTCAACAAACATTTCCATGCTTGAATTCTCTATACATTCGCTCGCACCAAATCCTGGTAAGTCAGGACAAATAACTTTATATTGTTTGCTTAATGAAGACCCAATTGAATTGAAACAAGTATGATTTTCGCAAAAGCCATGAATAAGCACAATGCTATGCATTGAACTACCTGAAATGTGATGATATAGCATGACACAAAAATAAAAATGCCACCCAATATTGGGTGGCATTTCTTTATTATTATTTAATTTGTTCTAGAAGAATTTGAATCTAAAATCTTTTACACCCTTAATGTCTTTTAATGCTTCAAGATATCCGTACTCCATTCTCTGTTTTACACCATTATCCATTTCACTTTTGTATTGCGCGTAATCTTTGATTACAGGAGCATCGTTAAACTTATTAATCATATATACATAAACTGCGGCATCTCCTTTAACAGGACCGCATAATTTACCCGTAGTTGAACCAAAAACAGTTCCACCAAATACATTATCAGCGCCAACATTAGCAAAGAATGGGTTTTCCAAATTCAATGAACTTGTGGGTACAATGGGCGTATTTAATTTTTTACTCACAGCATCCAAGGTTGTGGCACCTTCTAATGCTGTTTTCGCTTTTTCAATTAATTGCTCAGCTTTTTTATCTTTTCTATAATCCGCTTCCACTCTTGTTTTAGCTGATTCAAAACTTGCTTTGTCTTTTTCTTTGATATCTTTCACCACAGCAATAATGTATTTATCACCAACTGTAAATACTTCGCTTACATCCCCAACATTTGCTGTATTAGCCCATTGAACAACTGAACGTGCGTCATTATAACCAGGAAGGTAGGTATCAGTTTCTCTTACATATTCAGCAATACGCTTTTCTAATTTTCGTTCAGCCACATTTTTGTCAAAATCGTCAGCACTAGTTGAAGCAGAAGCAAATTGACTTGCATCGTTGAATGCACGATTTAATGTTTGCTCGCTTGGCTCAATAGCTCTTTCAAGTATACCAGCACAAACTAATCTCTTAGATTTGTTATCAGTAATCTTGATAATATGCCATCCAAACTGGGTTTTAACCAATTTCAAATCGCCTTTGGTGCCTTCTTTAACAGCTTTGTTAAATTCAGGAACCATCTGTCCTTCAGCAAACCAACCTAAATCACCACCTCTGTCTTTCGTTCCATCTGTTCCAAAAGTTGAAGCAGTAACTGCAAAATCAGCACCATTTTTCAAATTACGCAATACTTCCTCCGCTTTTACTTTACTTTTCAATGTATCTTCAGCAGTTGGGCCATCAACTTTGAAAAGAATGTGGCTTGCATGCATATAATAAATAGTATCTTCTTTTACTCCTGAAATTTTATATATTTTATACTTACCATCTTTAAAAATTGGACCAATTACCGAACCAATAGAATCAGTGAACAATTTTCCAACGATCTCTTCAGGGAAAGAACCACGAGGTTTAGCGATTGGATCAAATTTTGTATCACCATTATTATCTACATAAACAGTGTCATTTTTAGCTAATTTAAATTGTTCAGCTTGGTCTGCAGCCCATTTGCGAGCAACAGCGCTATCATCAGAAGTTGGCGCAAAATCCCAAACCACGAATTCTAACTTACGGCTATTTTCTTTTTCTTTGTATTTGTTTTGGTTTGATCGAAAGTAAGACTTCAAATCGCTCTCTTCGGCATTTATAGTGCTATCAGCAATTTGATTGTATGGCAATGCTACTAAGTTTAACTCAGCTGTTCGAGTGCGATTTGTGTAAAGGTTTTTAGCCTCAAGTGAAGTAACATAAGTTCCTTTTTTAATTAAATTGGTATATTTACGAGAAATGGCATCTTGTACCAAATAGTCTTCGTATTGCTTCCATTGTTTTTTACCTTTCTCATCGCCATTATCAGTTAATTGTTTCAGATAACGCTTTACATTATTTTTATCAAAAGCACCGGTTTTAGGGTCTGTAAAACTTTGAATGATATTGGCATTGATATTATCGCCATAAATCATATCTTCTAATTCTTCATTGCTAACAGCAATACCTAATTCTTTATATTCTTTAGCCATCAAGTTATCCTGCAATAACTGATTCCAAACTTGGTCTCTTAATTGATTTCTGGTATTATCATCAATTGGTTGATTCGGATTACGATCCTTCATGATTTGCTCTTGCTCATCATATTTTTGTTGAAAAAGCTTAATGCCCACATTTTCGCCTGCTATTTCGCCCACGGTACTTGAGTTTCCTTTGCCACCAAAGATAGCAGTATTGCTATTTAGTGCGTCTGAAATTACAAAAAGAGCCAGTGCTAATCCTACAAAGCCAACAGCTAATCCTGATCTGTTTCTAATTTTGGTTAATATTGCCATACTTTATTTTTTTGAAGTTGGCAAAAATATAGGGTAATGCCATTAAAATCAAATAGAATATTATTATTTAAATAATTAAAAATCATACAATTAGTAAATATGCAAAACAAAGGCTACGGTAAACTCTACTTAATACCCAATTTTTTGAGTGCTGAAAACCCAAATAATTTTTTGGCCGATTATGTTCGAGATGCTATAAAACATGTCAAAAAATTTATTGTAGAAAGCGAAAAGGGCGGCAGAGCCTTGATAAAAAAGCTTGAAACGGATGTTCCATTGCCAGAAGCAGAGCTATTTTTACTAAACGAACATAGTAATAAAAACGAAACTTATAAGCTATTAGAAGTTTTACAAAATGGCTGCGATGCCGCTATTATCAGCGATGCGGGTTTGCCTTGTGTGGCGGACCCTGGTAGTGATTTAGTAGCTTTGGCCCAACAGAAAAACATTGAGGTAATTCCATTACCTGGTGCATCTAGCATTTTCATGGCATTGATGGCAAGTGGTTTTAGTGGACAGAGCTTTGTATTTTATGGCTATTTACCCATTGACAAACCGTTAAGAGCCAAGAAAATAAAGGAAATGGAGAAGGATGCAATTACAAAAAATCAAAGTCAAATTTTTATGGAAGCACCTTACCGCAACAATCAATTACTTGAGGATATTTTAAAAACGGTTGCTCCGAATACCCGAATCTGCATAGCTTGCAATATAAGCAGCCCTGAATCTTGGATTAAGACTAAAACTGCCAAAGAATGGATGGCACAAAAACCTGAATTGCATAAAAAGCCTGTAATATTTGTGATGGGGGCATGAAAAAGCCCCAGACCAATGGTTCTGTGGCTTTTATACCTTCCATAAATTATTTTCCTTTAAAGTCAGCTTTGCGTTTTTCTAAAAAGGCTTTTGTACCTTCAATAAAATCTTCGCTTCCAAAGAAATTACCAAACTCATTAATCTCAAGGTTGTTTCCATCAGCTCTTTTTTCGTAATAAGCGTTTGCACAGCGGATAATACTTGAAATGGCCAAAGGTGCTTTGTTCTTAATCTTCGCAAAAATCTCCTCGCATTTAGCAATTAGTTGGTCTTGAGGAACCACATGATTTACCAATCCGAAGTTCAATGCAGTTTGGGCATCAATTAAATCAGCTGTCATCAATAATTCTAAAGCTCTTCCTTTACCAATTAATTGAGCAAGTCTTTGTGTACCTGCATAACCTGGTATGATTCCTAGGTTTACCTCTGGTTGTCCGAATTTTGCATTTTCGGAGCAAACACGCATGTGACAGCTCATTGCCAATTCATTCCCACCACCCAAAGCAAAACCGTTGATCGCTGCTATAACTGGCTTCGGGCAATTGTCTATTGCTCGTAAAGTAGCATGTCCTTCAGCACTTAATTTTGTTCCTTCTTCAACAGTAAAGTTGGCAAACTCAGCGATATCAGCACCTGCAGCAAATGCTTTTTTGCCTGCACCAGTAATAATGATACCACGAACAGAAGCGTCATCATAAGTATTTAATATAGCATTTTTTATGTCTGCTAAAGTTTGGATATTAAGTGCATTTAGTTTATCTTCACGATTTATTGTAATGTGAAGCACTTGTGCTTTTACTTCAGTTAATATAGTTTGATACATGGTTTATATAATCCTTTTTGTATTAAATAATTGATAATTATCTACAAATTATCATTGCAACTATATTGTTTTAATATCACTTTACGAAACCAAATTTTTCCTTTTTTTTAACAGTTTAAACAAATCAATTTTCATGTATAATAAATTACAATTCGAAAGGCTTTTCATCGTTCATAAAATAAAAAACTTGCCTTTTGGGTGGCAAGTTTTTTGTATACTTTTAGTTTACATAATTAATTAGCATCACGCCTCCCATTATCCCTCAGTTTTTTTAACAATTCTCTTTTAAAATCATTTTCAGCTTTATAGAGCATCACTACCTTTTTGATAGGTAAAACTTTTTTGAATTCTGAAGCATATTTCTTAATCATTTCAGCTTCGCTAATCTTATAATTTAGCATTTCATTTAGCGTTTTTTCTGCGTCAGTTTCCGACATGGAAGCCAATTCACTTAACTCATCAGCCAATTTATCTTTTGTGCTCGAGCGCAATTTCTGTAAATCATCATTGAACTTATTATAAACGGGCCAGAATTTTTGGGCTTCTTCCGATGTTAAACCTAATTTTTGAGTTATATATGCAATTTTTAATGGTTCAATTCGATCCTTTATTTTAACCTTTTGAGCTATTAGGCTAAATTGTGCAAATAAAAGCAATACTAAAATACCAAATTTTATTGTCTTTTCCATTTTTCTATCTTTTATAAATTATCCATTAATAGATCTTCATCTGCATTTTCGTATAGATATTTCTCTATATCGTTTTCATTTTTATTGGTCTTATTTCGATTTAATAATTCACAAATTAAATCCTCACTTACATCATTTTTTGCCAAATGATTCAAAATTTCTTCGTTACTAATATTGGCGGTAAAATCAGGTGACTTGCTCGAATTTTCGAACAAAAATAAAAACCCAACTATAGTGATCATCGCTGCAATTGATGATACTCTCAATATAATTTGATTGTATGATAAACTAATTTTCTGTGCGCGAGACGTAGTTGATTTTGATAAAATCTTATTTTTTTGCGTTTCAAAAAACAATTCAGGAACAACAAATCCACCATGATGATCATAAATAGTCAATTTATCACCTGATGTTTTTGCAATAATTGAACTTTTCATTGCATCGAAATAATTATCAGGGGTAGTAAAACCACCCTGATCATTCGTTTTTCTTAGCAAATTTTCCTGTCTATTTTCTTCTAATGCTGGCATCCTGCTTATATGACTTTAATTCTTAATAATGGTTTAATCGTGCTTTAAAAATTCTTCAATTTTTTTCACCGCATGGTGATAGGATGCTTTCAATGCCCCAACAGACGTACCCAATACCTGCTCCATATCTTCATACTTCATATTTTCATAATATTTCATATTAAACACCAGTCTTTGCTTTGTAGGCAAGATTAATATAGCTTGTTGAAGTTTCAACTCGATTGCATTTCCATTAAAATAGCTTCCAGCTACTAAACTTTCACTAAGAATATGCTCATAATCACCAAACGATGATGTGGTTGCAGATTTTTTCTTATTCAAATATCCCAAGGCTTCATTGGTGGCAATCCTAAATATCCAAGTATATAATTTAGAATCTTCTCTAAAATTTTCAAGGTTTTCCCAAATCTTAATAAAGGTGTTTTGGGTAACATCATCCGCATCATCATGACTAATAACTATTCTTCGGACATGCCAATATACACGCTTTTGAAAGGCATCTAGAATTTGCACAAAAGCATTATGTTTCGTAGATTCGTTACGAAAAAGTAAAATAACCTCTTGCTCATTCAATATTCCTGCCATTAGTAAATTTTGCAGCTAAGATAATCGAATGATCAAAAGGTTTAAAATAGGTATAAACTTTTTATTAGTGTCTTATCAGTTCAAATATCTTCTCATCAAACTTAGCCCTGATTTTAGCATGAAGACTTGCTAAGTCGGGCATGAGCACTATTTCTTCAGCTCCTTTTTGTATAAGAAAGAAATCATTCATTTTTTTCTTATCAGCTGCCACCACAAAAATAGGTATATATTCATTATGTTTTTTTACCATAGTTAATACATCATAAGCTTCAAAACCCTTGCTAGTACGAGTGGTTACAACTGCATCGGGGTTAAACAAATGAAGTTCCTTATAAAGGTTAGCTAAGTCATTAACAGAGTGTGTAACACATCGTTTAATGCTGTTTACCTTAATGGTTTTATCAATTAATTTTAAAGTTACCTGGTTGTTATCAACCAATAATGTTCTCATTTCCCAATTTGCTTCCATTTTTCCTATTTTGATTCTTTACTATTTGGCTTTTACTTTTTTGAGGCTTAAGCTAACTCAATAAACACAGGGGTTTATATGAATTAACATCTTTTATGAAAAATTGAGGCATAATGTATATTTCAAACATTATGCCTAATAAGTGTTGTTAAGAGTCAAAGTTTTTCGCATTTTCGCTCTCATGAAGAAATTACTAATCGTTCTAATCATTGCTTTAATTACTTCCTATGTAAAGGCTCAAAATGCCAATGGATACAGCTACCAAAACGATACACTCAGCTTTATTTTTGACGAAGTTACTTATAAAGAAAATGCTGTTAAAAATGTCGTTGTTACCGGCTCCTTCTGCAATTGGAGTCAGGATATGAGTGATAAGAAATGGCAATTAAAGAGAGAAAAAAATGGTACTTGGATAAAAAAAGTATACAATCCAAATTTCGAAATGATAAAAACCAATACTTCATTTAAATTCAGAATTAATGATGGTAAATGGTTAGAACCACCAGCCAATGCAATTAATGCTGATGGCGGCAATTTAATTTTTATGAAAGGTATTGAGCCTCCCACATTATCAGCAACGCTCGTATCTGATGATCAAATTGAAATTACACTCAAGGGCATTAAGAAAGAGGGAAATTTCACAGCAACTACCAATGATTTTATGTTAAGTGACGCTAAAGGAAATCTTATACCCATTTCAGAACTTAAGTTTGATATTGATGCCACAAGTAAATTAGAAAACCAACCAAATTCAACAGTTATCATTTTGGCAAAACCCAAAAACTTAATTGATAAACGAAGGGTCTATTATATTGAAATGCCAAGCATGAAACAAAAAACATTGGTTACCTACGATGGTTGGTTTAAAAATTTAAAATCAGACAAAGAATTAGGAGCTAACCTATCATCAGATGGAAAACAAACTATTTTCAGAATTTTTGCCCCAAGGGCTAGTGCTATTAAACTATATTTATATAAAGGCAAGGATGATGCATTATCTTATGATACCATCGAATTGAAAATGGATGATATGGGTGTTTGGGAAACCAGTGTTGATGGTGATTTGCATGGCACATGGTACGACTATACTGTGCATGGTTCATCTGACCCAGGAAATTCATTTTATGAAACAAACCCAATTCACATAAGCGATCCATATACACGTGTGAGTGATGATAGTTTTGGTAAATGCATGGTATCTCATAAAACAACCCCTGCAAGTCCTTTGAAAAATGGTAGACCTAAAATGGAAAATGTGATGGCGTATGAAGTTCATGTGCAAGATTTCACAGACTTATTGCCATTGAGTAATGATTTAAAAGGTACTATTCCTGGTATGTTTCAAAAAGGTTTAAAAAACACTTTGGGTAAAAAAGTCGGCTTTGATTATTTATGCGAATTGGGAATAAACACCGTTCATATTATGCCTATTCAAGAAATGCTTCATTGGCCAAAAGACGAATGGAGAAAAGCATTTGCCAATGATAAGTATATGAAAGAACAAGGAGTGGCTGAGGAAAACTATGATTGGGGTTATAGAACTAGCCACAGCTTTGCAATCGAAACAAGATATAGACAAAAAGGTACACAACCTGGTGATGAGAGAACACAGTTTAGAGACTTGGTGCAAGCTTATCATGATAAAGGAATTGCAGTTATTGTTGATTTTGTATTCAACCATACGGCTGAAAATATGGATGGTAGAAATTACTTGTTTCACTTCAATGCCATCGATAAACAATATTATTATAGAACCAAAAATCTTGAACATATAGGAGCATATGGCAATGAAACAAAAAGCGAAAATCGTTATATGACCCAAAAATGGATTATTGACCAATGCAAAAATTTCATAAATGAATTTGGTATAGATGGATTTAGGATAGATTTAGCAGGTCAAACCGACAAACAAACCTTGCTTAAGTTGAAACAAGAATTACCTAAAGATATTATTATTTATGGTGAACCTTGGATAGACAGTAACGACCCTGAATACAATAAAAATCCTGAATGGCACTGGTATAAACAAGATGCCCCAATCTGCTATTTTAATGATGACACTCGCAACACATACAAAGGACCTGTATTTGAATTAACAGATAAGAAAAAACACAGGGGTTGGGCTGGCGGAGATTGGACCTTGAGAAACGATGTAATTAAAGCGCTGTCTTGCACCTTTCCTACTCAAAAAAACATAAATAGTGGTATCAATTACCTTGACATACACGATAATTTCGCCTTGGCTGATCAATTCGGAAAATTTAATTTTGATGGCCGATTTGGAGTTGACGAAAATAGATACAAATTAGCTGCCACTTTATTGTTTACTACCCCTGGTCCAATTGTTCTACATGGAGGAAGTGAAATTATGCGAAGCAAGGGCTTAGCCCCTTTGCGTGAAATAGAAAAGGAAATACCTAGCGGTAAATTATATTTTCATGGTAAGCGAGATACATACAATGTTAGAAATGCAAACCAATTTATTTGGGAGAATATAGGTAAATCAACTGCAGTCAAAAACAAAAACTGTTTGGTTCCCTATACTAATAGCGATTTCAATGGTATGTTAAACTATTGGAAAGGTCTGATGGACCTTAGAAAGCAAATATTATTTGAAATTCCTTGTTACAAATTTGATTCTAAAATAATACCTAAAGAAAATATTGAATTTATCCTACCAATAAAACAATGTTTATTAGCCTACGTCATAAATAATCAAATCCTGATAATGATGAATTCGGGGGATAAAGCAGCAAAAATTGATTCTAAATTATTACCAAAAGGGGAATGGGAACTATTAGGTGATATCAATGAAATTAACCTTAAAGGAATTAATAAAAAAATAGATTTCAAACTAGCGATACCAGCACAAAGTTTATACATTTTTAAAAGGAAGTAATGTACCTTTTCAAATAAAATTTATTCAAATTAATGATTGATGAATACAATCAGAAGTAAGGCATAAATTAGCATACTTTACAATGATTTATGCCAATAAAAAAGTTCATATTATATATTTCATCTATTCTTTAGCTGATATACAAAATCATTTAAACTATTCATTTAATAGATGCAAGCATCAATAGGACTATCCGATGGACTAAAGTATTTTTAATTATCTTCATTGCATAGTACTTGAGATTTCATATTTCTAAATCAAGTTGAAGAAAGATATGAGACAGATAATGATAATTAGAATTAATTTTCCGATTATTTGAATTTAAAGACAAAAAAGGTGTGATTATTAAAAAAATACGACACCTTACAGATTGTTTTTTTGTCGCAGAAAAAATAAAAAGAGGTGATAAACAATAAAAAGAGATGTTTCAGGACAGTAATTCTAATCTAGGCTCCTATAGAAGCTTTTAAATCATGTACTTGCGAATCCCATAAAGAACTTATGTTTTTTTCGTCTTCAGGCATTACAAAATCCGTGATGACCAATGCTACATCATCAGTTAATTCATCTACTATAATTTCAAACTCAAAGTATTCATCAGGTTTACTATCGAGCCAACGAAAGCGAATCATTTTGTTGTTTACTTTTTTTATCAACTCTGCAATATTTTCTTCTGAATCCCATTTAAACTTGAATTGATTATTATAAACATCAACGTCATTACAAAACCAATTGCTCAATCCCGATGGGCTGCTTATATAATTAAACAATAATGCAGGAGATGTACGAACTCCATACTCTAATCTAATCTTTATTTTCTTCGTGCTTGTCATACAATATTTGTTTAACTATTATTGGCAAATATGTATAATTACTATTAACAAGCAAGCTATTTTTTAAAAAGTGTAAAAAAAATGGCGCATGTTTTCAATCATGCACCATTAATCACTCATTAAAACTTTTTTTATTTTTTGTCAAAAGAGCGATGCTCTTTTTTAAACAACTCCTCTTGTGGCAAAGATTTAAAATAATCAAAAGTGATTTTTAATCCCTCTGCTCTTGACACTTTAGGTTCCCAACCCAAAATCTCTTTTGCTTTGGTAATATCTGGTCTGCGTTGTTTAGGGTCATCTACAGGCAATGGCAATGAAATTAATTTTTGGTTTGCACCCGTTAATTTCAAAATCTCTTCACCAAATTCTTTAATTGTGATTTCATTAGGATTACCAATATTCACAGGAAAAGCGTAATCACTCATTAACAAACGATAGATACCATCTACCAAATCACTTACATAACAGAATGAACGTGTTTGGGATCCATCACCAAACATAGTTAAATCCTCACCACGCAATGCTTGTCCAATAAAAGCTGGTAAAACTCTACCATCATTCAGGCGCATTCTTGGTCCATATGTATTAAAAATCCTGATAATACGGGTCTCAAGACCATGGAAAGTATGGTAAGCCATAGTGATTGACTCCTGGAAGCGTTTTGCTTCATCATAAACACCTCGAGGACCAACCGTATTCACATTCCCCCAATACTCCTCAGTTTGCGGGTGAACGGTTGGGTCTCCATAAATTTCAGAGGTGGAAGCCACTAAAATTCTAGCTTTTTTCTCAAGAGCAAGTCCTAAACAATTATGAGTTCCTAATGAGCCCACTTTTAATGTTTGTATAGGTATTTTCAAATAATCAATTGGACTCGCTGGTGAGGCAAAATGCAGGATATAATCTAATTTACCGGGGACATGTATAAACTTACTTACATCGTGATGATAGAATTCAAACTCCTTCAATTTAAAAAGGTGTTCTATGTTCTTCAAATCGCCAGTGATAAGGTTATCCATACCTATTACTTCATAGCCTTCTGCAATGAACCTATCGCAAAGATGTGAACCTAAAAAGCCTGCTGCTCCCGTTATTAAAATACGTTTCTTAATCATATGTGTTGTTAACTAAAACTTGATTAATTTGTTTTGATACCGATACAGTAATAGTCGAAGCCTAATTCTTTCATTTCAGCTACATCATATATGTTTCTACCATCAAAAATCACATTTCCTTTTAAGAGTTTATGCATTACTTTAAAATTAGGAGATCGAAACTCAGGCCACTCAGTTATAATCAACAAGGCATCTGCATCTATTAAACACTCTTCTCCATCTTTGCAATATTCAATTTGCTCGCCCAACATGTGTTTAGCTTCTTTCATAGCTACTGGGTCGTATGCTTTTACATTGGCACCAGCTGCTAACAATTTCTCGATAATAACTAGTGAAGGTGCTTCACGCATATCATCTGTTTTTGGTTTAAATGAAAGCCCCCATAATGCGAAAGTTTTACCTTTTAAGTTACCATCAAAATGCTTGATAATTTTGTTGTATAAAACAGATTTTTGTGCTTCGTTAACCGACTCAACCGACTCTAAAATCTGCATTCTATAACCGTTTTCAGAAGCTGTTTTTATTAAAGCTTTAACATCTTTAGGGAAGCAACTTCCACCGTAGCCGATACCAGGATAAATAAATTTATTACCAATTCGGGCATCACTACCAATTCCTTTACGCACCATATTCACATCTGCACCCATGATTTCGCAAAGGTTAGCAATATCATTCATAAAGCTGATTTTTGTTGCAAGCATGCTATTGGCAGCATATTTGGTCATTTCAGCACTAGGTACATCCATGAAAATTATTGGATGGCCATTCAATAAAAATGGTTTATATAACTTGCGCATGATTTCCTCTGCATGCTTGCTCTCAACACCAATTACAATTCTATCTGGTTTCAAGAAATCATCAATAGCTGCACCTTCTTTTAAGAACTCAGGATTTGAAGCCACATCAAACTCAATATTTGCGTTGCGTTTTCCCAACTCGTCATTAATGGCATTTTTAACTTTTTGAGCGGTCCCAACAGGCACAGTGCTCTTAGTTACTACTACAATATAATCATTAATATTTGCACCAATTTCTTTTGCAACACCAATTACATATTTCAAATCAGCACTTCCATCTTCACCCGGAGGGGTACCAACAGCTATAAAAGCCACATCGCACTCTGATATACTATCTTTTAAACTTGTACTAAACTTTAATCTGCCCTTTTCAACATTACGGCTAACCATCTCTTCAAGACCTGGCTCGTAGATTGGAAGAATTCCCTTGTTTAAGTTTTCGATTTTTTGGGTATTTACATCAATACAGACAACATCAATGCCAACTTCTGCAAAACATGTTCCGGTAACTAAGCCAACGTAGCCCGTACCTACTACAGCAATTTTCATAATAGTTAAAATTTAAGATGCGAATATAGATTTTAAACAATGTGATGCTGTAATTAATGCCAATTATCAGTGTTAATATTCTATTTAATAATACAATTCAACAATTAAAATAACACATATCAAAAAAAGACCATTCCAAGAACTATTTTATTAAGAAATACTTAGATTAGATATAGATAAATATATTTTCAATAAAATAACTTTATTATTGCATAAATGAATTTCAAATCCCTATATTTATTGACCTTTTTTTTTATTATTAGCTTTCATGCAAGCTCTCAAGAAACTAAAAAACATAGGAAATATACTTTAAGCAATAAAATTGCTGACATTAACATTGGCTATAATTATCAATTTCCATCAGCAGATCTTCTTAATCGCTTTGGTAATTTTAATTCCATTTATATTGGGGCATCTCTTAAGTCGCGCAGTCAATGGTTTATCTCTGTTGAGGCTAATTATATGTTTGGAAGTGAAATAAAAGAGATTAACATTTTAAACAACGTTAGCAATAGCAGCGGCATAATCAACGACATGAGTGGAAACCCAGGGAAATATTCTATTGGAATGCGCGGCTATGGTTTTTATGGCAGGTTTGGAAGGTTATTCCCCATTTCGAGATACAATAAAAATAGTGGCATACTTGCTATGGCAGGAGTTGGATATATGTTTCATTGGATAAATTTCAATATTCCTCAAGACAATATAGCTCAAATTGGACCCGATTATCAAAAAGGATACGATAGGTTAAGCGCTGGATTGGCATATAATCTTTTTACCGGATATATGTTTCATTCACAAAACAGACTTTTGAATTTTTATGCTGGTGTTGACCTAACCAACGCATATACACAAAGTGTTAGAGGCTACAATTTTGATGTAATGAAAAAGGATGATGCAAATAGATTTGATCAAATCATTTCGATGCGTTTTGGCTGGTTAATACCGATTTACCTAAATACAAAAGACGAAAATGAGTTCGAGTTTAAATAATTTGTTTTTTTATTTTGGCCTTCTTGTTTATTCTACCAGCCTTCATGCTTATAGATTAAGCTTATTCCTTGCCTCACCATTTTACGACCGAGCAAAGAAAATGTTAGAGGGAAGAAAAAACAATTGGCAGAATATAGAGCAGAAACTAGACAAAAATATTGAAAATACCATATGGTTCCATGTAGCTTCCCTAGGTGAATATGAGCAGGCAAGACCTGTAATGGAAGCAATCAAGATAAAATATCCTAACCACAAAATAGTATGCACTTTTTTTTCACCTTCGGGTTATGATGTATTAAAAAACGATAAAGCATCTGATTATATTTTTTATTTACCCTTAGATAGCAAATCAAATGCTAAAAAATTGATTAAACTGATAAAACCTAATATGGCGTTTTGGGTAAAATATGATTTGTGGTATTTCTATATTCAAGAATTACATGACAAAAAAATACCCATTTTTCTCTTGTCAGCTTCTTTCCGAAATAATCAATTATATTTCAAACCTTATGGTTTTTTTTTAAAATCAATCCTTCAAAAATTCAACCGTATATTCACACAAAATAGCGAAACAAAAGAACTACTAAATAGTATTAATATTGATAGTATTGTAAGCAAAGATACAAGGTTCGACAGGGTATATAGAAATGTGCATCAACTCCATGAATTACCTGCCATTGCTGCATTTAAAGGCAATAGCTTATTGTTGGTGGCTGGTAGTTCTTACAGCATTGAAGAGCAGATTTTAGCTAATTTTATCGCAGTCGATGCCACTGATTGTAAATTCATAATTGCCCCGCATTTTGTGGATGAAAAGCGAATTAATGAAATAGAAAATACCTTTCGAAACAATTGCGTAAGATGGAGAGAATATGAAGTAAGTGGGGATGTAAATGGTAAAAAAATATTAATTATTGATTGCATTGGTATCTTGTCAAAAATATACCGTTATGCCGATATAGCCTTTATTGGTGGAGGATTTAAACATGGTGGTTTACATAATATTTTAGAGGCGGCTAGCTTTGGGGTGCCAACCCTATTCGGACCAGAAATAAAAAAGTTTCCTGAAGCTTCAGATTTAATAAAAGTAGGTGGTTCGAGTCTTGTTAAAGACAGCACTGATTTTTCAATTCAACTTAAAAATTGGATACAAAACGATGAAGAAAGAACTCGAGTGGGCCAAAGCGCAGCCAAATTTATCAAAAATAATGTGGGGGCTACTGAGCTAATAATGCAATGTATTTTCCAGAAACAGTAAAACCCTCTTTGCCTAAAAACAAAATACTCTTACTTACGTTTTTTTCATTACGTTTGTCTTAAATATAATTTTCTATCATGATAAAAAGAATTCTTTCTGTTATGGCAGGTATAGTGGCAGGTTTCATTACTATAAGTATTGGGGATGGCATTACCCAACATTTATACCCAGCCAATGGCTTAAATTACCAAGACAAAGAAGCCTTAAAAAACTTCATCTCCCAGCTTCCAAATAGTTGCTTTGCGATTATGCTTAGCTTTTGGTGCCTATCTTCATTTATTGGTGGATTGGTAGCAGGCAAAGTGAACCCAAAAACTTGGTTACATTCTTCCCTATTAACAGGACTTATATTATTAGCTGCATCAGTGGGTAATATGGTAATGATTCCATACCACCCCAATTGGATGATGGTTTCATGCATTATTTTGTATATTCCCTTGGCTTATCTTGGCGGCAAACTAGTAAAGCAATGAAACGACATATTATTAAATATAGTTTGATAGCAGCAGGCTGCAATGCTTTATGGATGCTATTGTATGTAGCTACATTCGGAATTTTCACATTACATTGGGGTGAAGCTTTTCGGGTTGCCATTCTTATCTCCACATTCTCATTTTTCACTTATTTATGCATTAAGTCTTATAGACAAACCAACCCAAATTCTAAAATAAGCATGAAAGAGGCTATGAAATTGGGAATCCTTATCACGATTTTTGCCACCACATTGTATGCTGTGCTTTGGGCCATAATAAATTATTTTTTTATCCCTGACTTCGCAGATCGATTTGCCGACCATACAATTGAATATAACAGATATTTAGGGAAAAGCCCTGAAACTATGAGAAAAAAGATTATTGAAATGAATGAATACAGAGTAAATTATAAAAAACCAATAGTAAATATAATGTATAGCTTTTCTGAAATATTACCTATTGGCATTATCCTTTCAGTGATTTGCGCATTTGCTTTAAAGAACAAAAAGAGCTAAAATTTATCAATTATGTTTAGGTTCATCATGCTAAAAATTATTCCTAATTTGTTCCTCTTTTTTCATTTTTTTGAGGAATGAAAAAACTTGTTTTCATACTATTTTCCTTGGCTTTAGGCACTATTTTATTAAGCAATATTCAATGCGGAAACAATACATCTAAACCAGAGTCTGTTGCCTACCTGAACCATAACGACACTGTAAAATACATAGGCAAAGAGCAATGCCGCGCCTGCCATGCCAGCATATACAATTCCTTTATAGAAACGGGCATGGGTAAGAGTTTTAATGTGGCATCAAAGACCAAATCAACTGCAGATTTTTCTAAAAAGCATGTGGTGTATGATAAGTTTAAGGATTTTTACTACATACCATATTGGAAGCAAGATAGCTTTTACATCATGGAATTTAGATTGCAAGGCAAAGACACCATATACAAACGCATTGAAAGGGTGGATTATATTATTGGATCAGGGCAGCACACCAATTCGCATTTTACTAATATCAATGGTTATGTATATCAATTACCTTTGACATGGTATGCCCAAAAAGGCAAGTGGGACTTGCCGCCTGGTTTTGAAAATGGACGTAATGTGCGTTTCACCCGTGCCATTGAGTTTGAATGTATGAGTTGCCACAATGCCATGCCAACTGTAGCGGATAACTCAATAAATAAATTTACCAGTATCCCGGATGGCATTGATTGCGAGAGGTGTCACGGCCCAGGTGAATTACACTTGAGAGAGAAGTTGGCTGGTCATATAGTGGATACAGCACATTCTATTGACTATACGATTGTGAACCCTAAAAAATTGCCTTGGGAAAGGCAAATAGACCTTTGTCAGAGGTGTCATCTGCAAGGAAATGCCATTCTCAAAAAAGGAAAAAGCTTTAGGGATTTTAGGCCTGGAATGGTACTCAGCGATTTTTATGATGTGTTTATGCCTCGCTACAAGGGTAATGACGAGGCTTTTATCATGGCTTCGCATGCGCAGCGTTTGCAGCTAAGCAAGTGTTTCATAGAAAGTTCTAAAAACAGCAATGGCGTAGGTAAAGCGGATGGCTTAACGTGTATCAATTGCCATAACCCACATGTGAGCGTGAAGGTAACGGGCAAAGAAACCTTTAACAATGCCTGCTTAAAATGCCACCAATCGGCAGGTGCTTGTAAGGAAAAGACTAGTGTAAAAATAACTAATAACAACAATTGTGTGGCTTGCCATATGCCTAAATCAGGTACTATAGACATACCACATGTAACAGTTCACGACCATTGGATACGCAAACCTGCCAAGCAAAAAGATATTGAAAGTATGAAGACTTTTGCAGGAATTTATTGCATAAACAACACTGAAAGTAGCGCACTTATTAAAGCCAATGCGTTTATCAATTATGTAGAAAAATTTGAAGGTGAAAAGTCTTCATTAGACTCTGCAAATAGCTTGCTCAATGCCATATCGAAGGATGAAAATGTAAATGATGTTTTAGATGCTCGTATCCACTTGTTGTATATACAAAACCAAGATGAAGACATCATTGCCCAATCGAGATTTGCTAAAATAGCGGACATTAAAAACCCTTGGATGACATACAGAGTTGGTCAGGCTTTTCAGAATGTTGGTGATGCAGGGACTGCTGAAAATTGGTATGGCAAAGCAGTTGAATTGGCACCTGAGAATTTAGAGTTTATAAATAAATGGGCTGGGGCAAAAATTCAGTTAGAGAAAAACGAGGAGGCTATTGCTGTTTTGGATAGACTGTTGTCCAAAAACCCTAAATTGGTGGATGCTTTTGTGAACAAAGGTTTTGCTTTACTTAAACTTAACCGACAAGGAGAGGCAATGGATTGTTACAATCAAGCTTTACAATTGGATTGTGATAACCATCAAGCCTTGCTAAATAGAGCAGGATTGTTGCATTTGATGGGTAAAGATGAGGAGGCTAAAAAGGATTTGAAGCATCTATTGAAACTGAATCCACAAAATGAATATGTAAAGGATTTGCTGAGTTCATTGTGATATAGCAATTCAAATTGGTAAAAAGAATTTTTTTATAGTCGAAATGAACATTGGGGGTATTGAGTTTTCATTTTGTCGGATACATTCGCGCATTGCATATTAATAGTTTCTGATGAAAAAATAATTTTTATTGATATAGGACTAACCCAAACTTTATTAATAATTGGCCATAAAAAAGGCCACCCATATTTCAAGGCAGCCTCTCTCATATTTTGTCTTATAATCGTTTATTCAACCATCAACTTTCTTAGCATGGTTTCATTCTCAGTTTTGATGTTAATCAAATAGGAACCTTTGCTTAAACCGTCAATAGCAATTTCGAAGGCACTGCTATTGAAGCTTCCATTTAAAATTGTTTTACCAAGCATATCTGAAATTACATACTCACCTTTATTGCCATTAAGTAACTCAACATGCAAAGTATTGTGCGCAGGTATTGGATAAATTTTCACATCCGATTTCAACATTTCATTGATGCCCACTTTTGAAATGGTTAATGCTTTCCAAGCCGTATCGTAGCATCCGTTAATATCTTTTACAATAAGTGATGGATAGAAAGTACCATTACTTGTATATTGATGATTGGTAGATTTAACCAAAGAGTCTTTACCACCATCTCCAAAATACCAAAATCTCTTATCACTCGCATCTTGAGTGGTTTGAATAAACTGAACATTTCCGGCAGGACTTCCCATAGTTATACTAAAATCTGTTCCTAATCTGGCAATCTTTTGTACAAATACAACGTCTGATTTGCTGCAACCAGAGAAATTATTTTTCAAACGCACTAAAATCAAATTATCAATGGCTTTGAAAATATTCGTATTAGTAGAAAACGTAGTATCATTGATTGTACTTTTCAATGGTGTTGCCATAAAAGTTAACAAATCAAGATTAGAGAAAATAATACTATCAGTTCCACCTAATTTTCTTACTTTAATATTTACTATTGAATCGTAATGACAATACACCCCGCTTGGGTTTGATGTAGTAATCTGAATCGGTCCTGTTGGACTATCATAATTGGTAATTTGTAGTGTTGTATCGAAGCTACATGACAAGCTGCTAGAATCAAGCACCTTTATATTTACATCGTATTTTCCTGCTTGTGGCCCAAATTTTATGTTGTATTTTCCTGGCTTGGCAGCTGGAAGGTTATTTACAAAAACAGTATATACCTTTCCATCATTTGGAACAGATAAATTAATAGCTGCTTTGCCACTATCGCTTACACATGCTTTGGTATCCGCAATAATGGTTACAGGTAATCTTTGGCAATTGGCAGCTTGGCAAGTGGAAACGGATAAAGGACCAGGACCACAGATATTATTATCAAGCGCTCTTACCCAAATTTTGGCTATGCCATTCACAGGTAATCCAGTTATGCTATGAGATAAGCCAGTACTTCCAGAAGGAGCAATCCAATTAGAACCTGAATCTAGACTGACCTGGTAACTAACCGCTCCAACTATAGCACCCCAATAAAATTCAACAGAGGTTAATGTTTTGTTTCCACAACCGATATTTGGAAGAGTTAAAGGGGCATTAATGTTCGCCATTATGCTATTTGAAACATTTGAACAATAAATAGAATCTTGTGCAATAACCGAAATATTATATTTACCTGGCTGAAATTTAAAATAATAATTACTGTCTTTGTTATTTCTTAGCAAGGTGGGTCCATTATAAAAAGCATAGCTGCTAGCTTTTCCTTTAGCCGAAAACAAAATAGAATCACCTATACAAATAGTATCCTTTGTTGATACTAAACTAATACTTGGTTTAGCCCTTTGGGTTACCACTGTTGCCAAACTAGTTGCTTTGCAACCTAAATTTGAAGTAACCCTAACAGTGTAGGAACCTGCTTTGGCTACATTAATAGATCTAGATGTTTGATTGGCATCGCTCCATAAATATGTAAATCCATTCCCCGCATTAGCAGTTAGGCTAATACTGTCGTTTCCACAAACCAAAGTATTAGGTGCTGTAATGGTAGCAGATGGTTTAGTATTAACTAATACTTGAATTGAATTAGGACTGCTATTCCCATTGCCATTAGTAGTAGTTAATGAGATGGTTTTTGAACCTGATGTAGTATAAACAACTTTAGCCACTTGGGTGTTTGCTGTACTTGGTGTTCCACCAGTCATGGTCCAATTAAAACCTGTTGGGCTGTTAATTCCTCCACCTGTTATGGTTAGCGTATCGCCTATACAAATAGCTGTTGCTGATGGCGTAATTGTAGCTGTTGGCAAATTAGAAGCTTGCTCAGAAAGTGTGAATGATTTCACATAAATATTATCCCCTGAACCATCATTACCATTGTTATTACTACCGTTAAAAGATACATAAAATGTAACAGTTCCAGCACCAGCAGAAGGAGCAGTCCAATTAAAAGTCCAACTACTAACAGATGCAGTAGTTTGACGAAGGTACACCTTACCAGAAGTAATAGTTGATGTACCAGTACCTGCTGTCAATGTACCAATTGAGGCATTACTACTATTTAGAACAACTAACTCAAAACCATTTTTGGCGGTGGCAGCACTAGATCCATTTAAGGTTAATGAGTAATTAGTGCCTGGAACATAAGCCGAAGGCATACCAGAAATATTAATGGCACTCCATGCAGTGCCAGTGCTAATGGCGGTTCCTGTGTGACAGCTTGTACAATTGCCCTCACCTGGCGCACCTGAATTACCAGTTGGGGGATTTGAAGCATTTGTAAAAATGTCATTTGAAAAAATTAGTCCCAGAATTGTAAAAACAATGGCAATTAATTTAGTTTTAGTAATTTGTTTAACCATCTTGTTTATTTATTTTGGCTCGAAAATAAAGAATTATACATAAAAAAAGCGCTGACAAACAATAAGTTTAGCAACGCCTTTCATTTTTTACAAAAGTGATATTTAAATATACTTGTGTGTTTTGTTAAGATTAGATTCGCTCTACGTTAACGGCATTCATTCCTTTTTTACCTCTTTCAAGGTTGAATTGTACACGGTCGTTTTCTTGAATTTCGTGAATTAAACCTGTTTGGTGTACAAAAGTTTCTTCGTTCGAATCGTCATGCTTAATAAATCCGAAACCTTTTTCTTTGTTGAAGAACTTTACAGTTCCTGTTTGTGGTGTGCTCATTATATTTTATTAGTGTTATTTAAAGCGTCAAAGGTAGCAATTAATATTAGAATTTCTACTTTATAGAAATTTGTTAATATTTATCAGTCATTTATTAAAGTCCAAAGTTTATCCTTCAATTTATCAATAGACTGATTAGTAGCCGAACTAATAAATATATGCGGAACACGAGGTAAAGATTTTTTTATCTCTGCCAATTCCACTTCAGTAACCAAATCACATTTTGTGATGGCCAATAATCGCTTTTTATCGGCTAGCTCTTTGTTATATAGTTTAAGTTCTTTTAATAATATATTGTATTCGGCTTTAATATTTTCAGAAGTGGCAGGCACCATAAATAGTAAGGTAGCATTGCGTTCTATATGTCTTAAAAACCTTGTTCCTAAACCTTTTCCTTCATGTGCTCCTTCAATAATTCCAGGTATATCGGCTACCACAAAGGATTTATAGTCACGGTAATCTACTATACCTAAATTAGGCACTATGGTTGTAAATGGATAATCTGCAATCTCGGGCTTTGCAGCCGTAATTACCGATAAAAGTGTTGATTTACCTGCATTGGGCAATCCTACCAAACCCACATCTGCTAATACTTTAAGTTCTAATATCTTCCATTCTTCTTTGCCATCCTCTCCAGGCTGAGCAAAACGCGGTGTTTGGTTAACTGAATTCTTAAAATGAAAATTTCCCAATCCTCCCCTCCCACCACGAAGTAAAACATGTTGCTCTCCATCTTTGGTAACTTCAAAAAGAAATTCACCTGTTTCAGCATCGCGGGCTACAGTTCCTAGTGGCACATCTAAAATCTCATCTTTGCCATCAGCCCCTGATCGTCTACCAGCATCTCCATTTCCACCTGGTGCGGCCAAAATATGCTTGCGGTATTTTAAATGAAGCAATGTCCACATATTGCTATTGCCTCGCAAAATAATATGACCAGCTCTACCTCCATCTCCCCCATCTGGGCCTCCCATGGCTGTTCGTTTATCGCGATGTAAGTGCATGGCTCCCGCCCCACCTTTTCCCGTACGGCAGCATATTTTCACATAATCTACAAAATTTGATTCGGCCATTTTAACTTTCTTACTGACTGCAAAAGTAGGCATTTTCAGTAGATTAACGAACCAAACTGAAACCTTACTTTATAGAACAGACCAAAAACTTAAGTCTGCTAGGCATTAGAAAATCTCATAAATCCTATATTTGTATAAGTGAATGCACCAAAAAACATACTCGCCATCATTTCATTCCCTTTTTTACCCGCAACCACAGGAGGTGAAATATCGACTTTAAATATTCTGAATTATACTGCACAAAAACACAATGTGACCGTTTTTACTGTTGACCCTTATAGCCAAAATTTCAAGCCTCAAAGTTTGCACTTCAAACTAATTTTCGGCATGCGTTTTAAAGCTTGGCGCTACATGAATGTGGGTTTGATTTTTACCATCATCAAACTTATTAAACAAACCAAAGCGGATTATATATTTTTTGATCAACCTTGGCTAGGTTGGCTAATGCCCTTCATTAAAATCTTTACCCGCAAAAAAATCTATTTGCGAAGCAACAACATCGAGTACTTGCGTTTTAAAAGTATGGGAAAATCATGGTGGACCATTCTTTACATGTATGAAAAGGTTGTGTATCGTATGTCTGATTTGGTCATATTTGTTAGTGATGTAGACCAGGCCAAAGCCATAAATGAATTTTATATTCAACCTTCCAAAACCTTTTTATGCCCTTATGGCATTGAACTTGAAAACCAACCAAACCACAACCAAACTGCCAAATATGCGTTGCAACAAAGGCATTCCATAAATGCCGACACGAGTATTATATTGTTTTTTTCAACCTTGAGTTACCAACCCAATTATGAAGCAGTAGCATTTATTGCTGATGAAATTTATCCTAGACTGATGAAAAAAAATCAAAAGTTCAGGGTACTTATTTGTGGTAAAAATCTTCCTGAAACTATTAAACAAAAACTGGAAGGAAAAGCCGAAATACAATACCTAGGTTTTGTCGATGATATCAATGAATACATTGATGGCAGCGATGTGATGATAAACCCTATTTTGAGTGGAGGTGGGGTTAAAACCAAAGCCATCGATACCTTAGCCCGCAATCAAACGGTGATATCCACCCAAACAGGTGCAGAAGGCATTGATGCAATTGTATGTGGTAACAACCTTCAAATAGCGGTCAACCATGATTGGAGTGCATTTACTGATAAAATTATAACTCAGTTAAACAGAGATAATCGCAATAGTATCTCTGATGATTTTTATAAAACCTATTATTGGCCAAATATTATTGATAGGCTGAGCGAAAGGTTAGAACAGAAATAAGCCATGACTGAGAAGATACGAAAAAGCGAAAACATGCACGTGATGCTTTGGCTTATAAAGGACTGCTGTTGGATGATGGACATTAAATATTTGGGCACCTTTATGGTATTTCCTACCATTGCCATGGCTGCTTATGTGTGCTATATTTCAAAGAAAGAACTCAATAGTTTGTTACCCAATTTGGCTGTAATGAGTTGGATTTGTGCCAATAGCCTTTGGATGCTTTTTGATTTTTACCAATGGACACTAAAGCCATATGCATTGGTCTTTTTCGTGATAGGCTTTGTTTTTATAATGATATACCTTTACCGCATTAGCATCTTGGGTAAGAAAGGCTAATTGAATATACCACAACATTCATAAATAATTTTGCAACATGATAGACCTAGCAAACATCAACAACCTATATGATTCTAAATTTGAAGACTTTTCAGAATTGGTAGAGAAAATAGAACGTAAATACAAAATGTTTAATGAAGAAAATCCCTTGATGGATGCCATTGTTTTTAGTTATGTGGATGACAAGGTAGCTTTGGTTTTTAACCCAGAATATGAAATACCTGGGCAAGCAAAAGCTGAAGTTGAAGCAGCGTATAAGCAAGTTTTTGAAAAGCCTTAATGAACGGAATAGTATATTTGATTTCAATTGATGTTTTATAAAGAAACCATACTTTTGAGAATGAAATGACTTTTAAGGGACCTATCCTAACAAAAATGGGGAGATAGGTCTAATTTTATGGGGCCTATATACAAGTTAGCACCAATAAGTAAAGACGACACAGCAATGAACAAACTAATTACAACATTGACACTTTTCTGCTTCGGGACAGCATTGACCTTTGGACAAACCACCGACCCAAAGACCATTTACAAGCAAGCATTCAACGAACAGCTACAAATGCTAAAAGGACAGAAGCCAATTGACTTTAAAAGAGCGGTATTTTTGACCGAAAATGCTTACCACAAAGGACAATTGAATTATCAGACCTTTTGCAACGGAATTACAGCGACTGGACAACAATTGAAAGAATTAATCAAACAACGTGGACTTCAAAACTATAAGACCGCAGGTAATTGGGCGGTTTTCAGCTATATGACAGACAGCTTACCAATCAATAGTTTTAAGCCTTGCACTTATGACTTTGACGATTTTATGGGCGACAAAGATTGGACGAAAATGTTTATAACCAAACTAATAAAAACAAGAAGTGGCAACTGCCACTCGCTGCCTTATTATTACAAAATACTTTGCGAAGAAATTGGAGCAAAAGCAAGTTTAGCACTAGCACCAAACCACGTTTACATAAAACACATTGACGAAAAGGGCCAATGGTCAAACGTAGAACTTACAAATGGTGGTTTTCCGAGAGACCAATGGATTATTAAACAAATGGCAATTTCAGTAGAAGCAATTAAAAGCGGAATTTATATGAATCCACTTTCGCAAAAAGAAAGTATCGCAATGACAATGTTTGATTTAGCAAGTGCTTATGAATTTCAATTCGGTAATGAAGATTTTGTTTTACAAACAGCAAATACAGCATTACAGTATTTTCCAAATTGTATTCCTTTAATAATGATGAAAGCAAATTGCATTCGTGACAAAATAGAAGCAGAAAAGAAAAAGGAAAATCCTAACAAAGAACAAATAAATAGTAACATTGCACTCTATAAAAAGACCATTGCAACTATAGACAGTTTAGGGCATAAAGATATGCCTCCTGAATTGTATGAAAAATGGGTGCAATCAGTAGAACTAGAAAAACAAAAGAAAAGTCAAATAACTAAAAATAAATAATATGAAAAATTTAATTTTAAGTGCCGTCATAATTTTCATATGCTTATCGCTTCAAGCACAAGACAATCCTTATCAAATTTTTGGTTATAAACCAAAAGTAGAGTTTAAAGAAGAAAAGAGAGACTTTTTAATTATTCCAAATCAAGATTCAGTTAGCGCTGTTAAATATTTGGCTTTTGACTATAATTTAGGATTAGCTTATTTTATTGACTCAAAAGACAGCATAATCAAGAGCTTTATAATGGATTCTAAAAGCCTTTTTCGTTGGATAAGTGCCGACCCTTTAACATCTAAAGAACCAGGTTGGTCTCCTTATCGTGCTTTCTTTTGCAACCCAATTAAGTATACTGACCCAACTGGGATGCTAGAATCTACTGATGTAACTCAAAATGAAGATGGAACATACACAGTTGTTGGTGCAAAAAATGACGGAGATAATAATATTTATGTTGTGAACAACTCCAAAGAGCAAAAAAGAACTGGCCAAGTAATAGGACAAACCGAAAATCCGTGGGATTTTATGAACACTAATGACCAAGATGGAACATTTTCTGGTTTTAAACGAGTTACCTTCGACTTGAAAAATTTACCCGATGCTAATGCCATGATAGCTAAATATTCAAAAGAATGGACTATAGCGGCTGGTTTAATTCAAAATTCAACATTATCTCTTGGTGCGTTAGCGGTCTTATCAGTGAATGGAGGAAGGTATGACATAAAGGAAGACTTTAGCGAGTCAACTGGGGGAAGATGGACAGCAGTTTCATACAATGGTAAAATTACTACGGCAAGGACAGCAGGGGATATCCTATTTGGGCAAAATTTAAGGACAATCAACAAAGTTACAGCAGACCAAATATTCATTTCATCCCAAACATTTTATAAACTAACCATGCCCGCTGTTGGTGCATATAATCAATTTCAAAATAATGGAAATGGATATAATACTGGATTCCCATTTTATGGCGAGCACACTTATTCTGGCACAGGAATTTATCAAGGTTTTTTCGGGACAAAACCATGAGACAGCAGATAAAATACTTATTCATAACATTGTTCATTCTATCTCTAAGTTCTTGTCTTCACTCAAGATTTATTAGAAAAGAAATCAAGCATGAAAATATAACAATTCAATGGTATTATTATAGTTACATCAGTAACGGTAGTCCTGACATTATAGAAGTTTATGATGGCAGTGTATCGGAAATAATTTTTAAAGGTTCGGATGTTGTAACAGGTATTTCAGTGTCTAACGACACTATCATAATTAAACTTTTTGAGCCATATAGAGGAATAATTTATGAAAACCTTACAAAAGATAAAATATTTGGTTATATCACAAAAATTGACACTACCGCCACACTGGACGACTATAGAAAAATACCGGATGGCAAAAAAGAATCATTTTTTCATTAAACAAGGGCTTATCTACACTAAACTTACTGGTTCTAATCGAGTAGACGGCCCTACCGGATAATTCCGATAGGGTGCGCCTCTCACACCACTGTGCGTGCGGGTCTCGCATATAGCGGTTCATTAAGTTGTGGAGCTACTTTTTGATAATGTTCAAGCATGGATTCACCGCTCTCTCAAGTGTTAAGCATAGCGTCACTTGAGAGATAATATAAACGATGCAGATTCTATTTATATAACATACCACTCTCCAGCTTATACGCAGGTATGCGAAAAGAATAATACACAAAAAATATTATTTATAGTTCATTTGATGTTTTAAAAGGAAAGCATACTTTTGAGAATGAAAGGGATTTCCAAGGAGTCCATGAAGCCAAGAATGGAGAGGTAGTGCTCATGAAAGAGCGAATATTATTTAACTTAGGTGTAATTATTAAGATATGATTGACAACTCATCGGATGAACTTTTAATAAATGCATGGAAAATTGCAGCTCAAGATTTGGGCATTGACATTATTACTCCCTTACAAATAAATACCGAAAATGGAAAGTGTACTTACCCTGTATTGGTAAAACATTTCGGAGGAAAGAAAGGTACAATAATCGCTAGACATTCTCAATTTATGGACCATCCAATGCCTATACATAAAGACTATTATTTTTCAGCTGTTAATTATGAGTCCTATTCTAAATATAACAGAGAATTATTTATTGAAACACTTATAGACTGGGGATACTTCGGAGACAACAACAAGAAACCCAAATGGTATATTGGTCAGGTGTAAGCATAAATTTGGTATTGTATACAAAAATCAAACATTTACCAGACTCTTTTTCAATGGAAAATGCATTTTAGATTAAGAATTAATAAACAATAAAAGAATTTGCAACTCGATTAATTAAATCATTCGAAATTGAAAAATTCAATTCCTTCTACCGCAAATTCTTTCCCACAAATCATTAAAGCTTTCTTTAAAGTTCATGTTCTTTTCATTGGCTTGTTCCATACCCATCATCTCGATGTCTTTATTTTGATAGAGTTTATAATGGAACACGAAAGTTTTTTGCAGCTCGGTTTCTTGCATATTTGTTCTACCAAATTTTACAGCATACATATTCAAGGTATCGCCATTGCTTTGTGCAAGGGTATATGGGTCGCTAAACCATCTAGTATGTCTAAGTCCTTTTTGTTATTGCACTTCTCTATAAAATGTGGGTTGCCTGGATAGCTATGCCAGTTAACTGAATTTTGTTTATGTAACAAACTAAAGACTATTCCTTGTATTCCTTAGGCAAAGGCTTACCAGATAAAGTGCATTGTTGTTTTAAACTCATCAAGCCAATGGCTTTTCTTCTCTTCTCTACAGTTTCAATATCCATTATAGGGAATTTAAAAAACTGATTCACCCCATATAAAGAACTCTTCACTACACTTAAAGAATAATCGGTTATATAGGCATAATGCCATGGGCTGAATTCACCCAAATTAATTTGTAGCAACAGCACTGAATCTAAATACTGAAATTTTGCTCTTTTAAAAGCACTTAATGAATCAGTTTTCTCATTGTAGTTATACAAATGCAATATAATGGTGTGCATATAATCCTTACCGCCAAGTTTCTTACGACC
>Ga0214921_10002552_pt1 | contig 29412 bp, 24 predicted proteins | sample LL1505_MetaG_FD_177992 | JGI IMG/M metagenome (GOLD analysis project Ga0214921, IMG submission 177992) | Freshwater microbial communities from Lake Lanier, Atlanta, Georgia, United States - LL-1505 | ecosystem: Environmental > Aquatic > Freshwater > Lake | place: USA: Georgia | collected...
TCTGGAAATTTAAATGTATCAGCAAATACGAATCTTTATGGCTACTTATCCGTAACAGATGATACAGATATATCTGGAAATCTAAATGTATCAGCAAATACGAATCTTTATGGCTACTTATCCGTAACAGATGATACAGATATATCTGGAAATCTAAATGTATCAGCAAATACGAATCTTTATGGCTACTTATCTGTTACAGATGATACAGATATATCTGGAAATTTAAATGTATCAGCAAATACGAATCTTTATGGCTACTTATCCGTTACAGATGATTTAACTGTATCTGGAAATACAGAACTAAATAATTTAACTATTACCGGAACAATTTCATATTCTTCATTTGAAGTAGACAACTTAACTGCAACTGGAAATTTAAATGTATCTGGAAATACTGTGTTATCTGGAAATTTAAGTGTAGCTGAAAATACTGTGTTATCTGGAAATTTAAGTGTAGCTGAAAATACGACTTTAACCGGATCATTATATGCATTAAGCGATGCATCAGTAACCGGATATTTAACAGTAACTTCTGGATTTACTTCTATAGGTCCTACATTTTTAATAGGAGGAACTACATTTTCTGGTACAACAATTTTTAGTGGTTCTTTATATATTACCGGTATTGCTACAATAGGTGCTGCAAGTATAACGACAAATTTAACCGTGACTAAGGATATTATCTCATATGGGGATATTAGTTTATCTGGAGATTTATCTGTGGGAGGAAATTTAACAGTATCTGGAAATATATCTGGAAATTTATCTGTATCTGAAAACACAACTATATATGGAAATTTAAATGTATCGGGAAATACAAATTTGTCTGGTTACCTATCGGTAACAGATGATACAGATATATCTGGAAATTTAAATGTATCGGGAAATACGAATTTGTCTGGTTACCTATTGGTAACAGATGATACAGATATATCTGGAAATTTAACAGTATCGGGAAATACGAATCTTTATGGCTACTTATCCGTAACAGACGATACAGATATATCTGGAAATTTAAATGTATCGGGAAATACAAATTTGTCTGGTTACCTATCGGTAACAGATGATACAACTTTATCTGGAAATTTAACAGTATCGGGAAATATAATTGGAAATATAAATGTAACTGAAAACACAACTATATATGGTAATTTAACTGTATCTGGTGACGTAATAGTAGGTGGTAATTCAATTTATAGTGGAAATACAATAGGTAATTTAACTATTTCTGAATATTTAAGTGTATCTGGAAATACTACACTGGGTAATCTATCTGTATCTGGAACTTGTTCAGCAGCATCATTTAATGCAACATCAGATTATAGAATTAAAAAAAATGTTCAAGCGTTAGATATGAATTATTCAGTAGATAATTTACAACCAGTAACATACATTAATGATACATTACAATTACAAGATATTGGATTTATAGCACATGAAGTTCAAAATGTATATCCATATTTGGTAATAGGAGAAAAAGATGGAAACGAATTACAAAAATTAAATTATAACGGAATCATAGGTATATTGGTAAATGAAATAAAATATCTTAAAAATGAAATTAATACTATGAAATATGAAATTGAAAATATAAAAAATACAATATAAAAAAATGAAATAAATGTATCTATTTTATTAATAAATAAAAACAATGAATAATATAAACAAAGTAAATAACGCACATACTCGTGATGAAAATATTCAATTTATTGAAGATGGTCACAAATATACAATAAAAACAGATTCCGAATCTAAATATATTTCTGTAACTACGTTAATACATTTACAGTTCGCGCAATTTGATGCAGATAAAGTTATAAAAAATATAATGTGTGGAAAAAATTGGAAAGAGGGACATAAATATTGGGATCTTACTGCTGAACAAATAAAACAACAATGGGCTTCTAATGCTACTGATGTGTCATGTGCCGGAACAAATTTACATAACAATATTGAATGTTTTATGAATCATTTTATACCATTAAATTATACACATAAAGAAATATATGACAATTATATGCAAGAAAATAACGCGTACATACTGAAAAATGGCTCTATAAATAGTTCCATAAACACTGTAGAATGGAATCATTTTATAGAATTTATTAAAGATACCCCAGATTTAAAACCGTATAAAACAGAATGGACGGTCTATAATGAAGATGTAAAAATAGCTGGGTCAATTGATATGGTATACGAACATCCAGATGGAACATTATCAATTTATGATTGGAAAAGATGTAAAGATATAAACAAAATAAATTATTACAACAAATACGCAATTACACCTTGTATTTGTCATTTGCCAGATACAAATTTTTGGCATTATGCACTTCAATTAAATATATACAAAAAAATATTAGAAGAAAAATATGGTAAAAAAGTGGTTGACCTATTCTTAGTAAAATTACATCCAAACGAAGAATCATATGAAATGATAGAAATACCAATGTTAGATAGAGAAATAGATGATTTGTTTTTACTCAGAAAAAATACTTAAAATAATATTCAAAATAATTAATAAATGAATACTGATATTAATACTTATCAATTATTTTCGTCATTTCCATTATTTTCAACATTTGCATCATTTGTTACATGTTATTTTTTATTTAAAAATGTAAATAGTATTTATATTACAAATATGACAGAATATTTAAATGAATTAATTTATTACTACGACAAATGGGTTTCCAAACATTTTAGCATTGTTGACGATTTAGAAGAAAATGAAACATTAAATGAAACAAATAAATCAAATGAAACAAATAATATTAATACAAATGAACAAAATAAATCAAACCAACTATATGAAGAAAAATATTTAGAAGAAATAAAACAAATGTTTGATACATTTTCATTTAATGAAGACGAATTACAATTACAAAATATAAAATTTAAAGAATTTTATGAAACAATAATTCCAAATAAATACACCGAAAAAATAAATGAATTAGAACAAGAAATATTGCGATTAAATGATGATACTGATGACGAATGGGACGATGATACTTTAAAGGACGTATATAAATGCCAAATAAATAAAAAAATAGAAGAACTAAAGAACAATATTGAAAAACTTAAAACAAGTAAAGATGATTGTGATAATATAAAACAACAAGCAACTAATTTAGCATACAACTATGTGATTAGCCAAAAGATTAGCAGTTTAGCGAATTGTTTTGTTGTGGAGTATACACCATTAGGTAATGTATTAATGTTTTACAATAAAGATGGTTTTCAATATTATAGCAATAATACGATACCATATAGATATTTAGAAGTTGTAGCAAGAAAGTATGTTAAAACATTTAAATGCGTATATCTTTATGTTGATATGAATAAAGAATTAGAAAGTTACAGTAAAAAGGTACAAAAGGAGTATGAAGAAAATGAAATTAAACAAAAGCAAGAACAAACTCCCAATAAAAAAAATGTATTTGCAAAATTTAAAAATTATAATTTAAATAAATCATCGTTACAAATTAGCAATTCACAGACGACAACAAATAATTCTACCAATAATTCACAAAACAGTGTGACAAATAAAAATATTGTTTTAAAAGAAAAAATTAATCGCTATACTTATAGCGGTAAATTAGTTAATTTTAGTATATTAAAAAAAATAGATAGAAAAAAAATAGATAAAAAATATGCAATGTCATTTTCTGATTTTAAAAAGGCAAAAATAAAAACTAACGGTAATGTAATATGAATTTAAAAATAAAGAGAAAAACCAAAAAAAAAAACAAACAAAGAATAAAAAGAAAAACTAAAAGAGCATTTTGCAGTAGACGCATGTTTGGAGGTTTAAATAATACATCAAGTTTAAATAAACAATTAACACAATCTTTAAATACAAATCTAACTGAAAAATTGACAGAAACCTTATATTCAATAATAACAACAGCAGAGCTTGCATATTCTAAATTACAATCAACTACTCAAAATGCATTGAAAAATATAAATTTAGCTATGAACTTTTTAGATAATCAAAGTGAAGTTATACAAAAACTAGAGAGAATAAATAAAGTTTTAGATAATCCAATTGTAAAACAAAAAATTATTGAATTTGAAAAAAAAATACCAATAGCATCGAGTATTTCAGACATAGTAAAAGGAGAAGCAGATATTGCAGTTAAAACCGCAGAACAAGTTGCGTTAAATACTGCTGCTTCCATTCCAATAGTGTCTATACCTTTAGATCTTGCAAGAGATGCATCAAACATAGCAAAAGGAGCTGAACGAACCGCAAATTTGATAGGTACAGAAATTAATAAAGTTAATGAAGAAATAGAAAAAGCAACTAATGCAGCGAATAATTATACAAATAACGCAGTAAAGGCAACAACTCAAAAACTATCACAATCTATTGGTGCTGTAGGTGGAAAAAATAAAACCAAAAATAAAAATAATAAAACCAAAAAATACTAATAAATAAATATAAATTATATAAAAATAAATTGTAACGCTTTAAAAATACTAAATATAATTGTTTAGGTATCAAATTTGCTTGGGTATTAAGTTTTTTTATTTATCCAATTTTTGTAGCCATTACTTTTAAATATGTTAAAAGATGTTCCCAAATGATTAAATGCTATAATATATGCAAGTCTATTTGTATTATCTAATTGATTTAAATAATTATATATATTTTCTTGGTTTTCGTCTGATAAATTATATACATATTTAGGTATAGGCAAATCCAACTCGTCAAATTGGTATTTGTCAAATTTATTTATTGGTTCTGTCATTTTAAACTAAGAATATGATTATATTTATACTTGTAAATTTGTATAAATATAAAATATAATTCAATTTTTTATTTTTTTATTTTTTTTTAATTTTTATAAAATACATTTTTTATAAACTTATTACGTTATGATATAAATTATTAATTATTGTAAGTTATTACCGAAATCAATTTGTTTGCATTATTTGTTTGAAATTGAATATCACTTCTATTTAACATATCTGTAATAGATGTATCTATCGTATAACCATTTGCCAATAAAAAAGAAAATAATGTAGGAACCTCATTTACAGTCATTAAATTATAATCTTGTAAAGATTGTAAAGCTAATCCGCAAACATTTTCTTCGTAATTTCGTTTAAATGGGCTTAAAGGCATAAAATTTACTTTTTTAACAAAGTGTTGTAATGGTCCTTTTGGATATAAATTAATAGTAACAATATTTTTATAACATCTTGTATTAGTATCTAAATATGGTCTACTAAAAAGCATGTATGTATTTACATTTTTATGTTGCATTAGATATATATTTTAGTATATATAAAATTTTGAATACATAAAATTTGAATATATAAAAAATTTGAATACATAAAATTTGAATATATAAAAAAATTGAAATGAAAAACTTATATTACACAATGTTTAAACTAGAATAATTTATAGAATAATTTATAATAATTAAAATAATGATTTTTAACATTACAAATGAATCATACAATACCGATAATGAGTCCTATAATAATAAATCATGTCCCACAAATAAATCATATGATCATATTGACAATGACAATAATGGTTTTGTTAATTGTGACAGAGCAAGTTATGATAGATCTGGCTCATTTTCGAATACCGCGCAAAATAACCAAAATATTATTGACAAAATTGACAACAATATTTTGCTAAATAATAATAATAATAATAATAATAATAATAGTTTACAAAACATTTATAGGTACAAATTTACACAAGAATTTATGGACGAACTTTACTCATTTTCAAAAATTCATCAATACGACCACAGAAAAGATTTTAAAGATGCATGGTTAATTTGGAAAGAAGAAAATGAGACAATTATAGAAGAAGAAGTCAATAGACTTACTTCATTAGGATACGAAGGCAACATTTTAGACAAAATGTTTAAAAGTGCAAGATATTATTTCAGAAAAAAAATAGCGGACAAAAAGGAACCGACCCAAAGAAATACATATGTTGGACTAAAAAAAGAAACAATTGAAATTATAGATAAACATATAATTTCAATTATTAACATAAATAAACCGTCAGATGGATTTTTACAATTTTGTCAAGATGAGTCTAATTTGTCCACAATAAAGGAAGAAATAAGTAATTTATTAAATAATGGATATAAAGACCATCTAGAAATTAGAAATAAAATTAAAAAAACGTATAAAAATAGATATTTTATATTAAAAAATAAATAAAATAATTTATAAAATTATTAATACATAAATATTTATCCATAAATTATTAATAATTAATGATAGATACTAGTTTAATTAATATAAACAAAAATATTAAAAAAAATAAAGAAACACAAAAAAGACAAGAATACCAAAAAACTCAAAAAACTCAAGAAACCCAAGAAACTGAAGAAAAAGAAACTAAAATATGTAAATATACCGATTTTTTAATGAATGAAATAAAGGTATGTAATAAAATAAAAAATATACCATATTATAGTAATGAATTTAATATAATAACTGATAATAATTTCATACAAATAGGTGAAATGAGAGAAAATAGAATAAATCTATCAAATATAAACAATAGATTACAAAATAAATATGTTTTGTGTAAATATTTGTATTCTTACGAAAAATGTATTTTATTCAACGATTTTTTTTATAGTTTACCGACCAAAAAATTAATTATTTTTCATATTTTAGATTCGTATACAATTTTATTGAATTCGTTAATTAAATTGCGAGAGAATAACATATGTTTTTTTGATATATCTTTCAAAAATATAATATTTAACAACAATTTTAAACCTATATTACAAAATTTCAAAAAAAGTATTATATCAAATAAAAATATTGATGAATCATATATATTAAAAGTAATTGAAAAAATAAAGGAAAATGAAGAAATTATGTATAAACCTATAGAAGTATATATATTATTTTATATAATTCAAAATAATGAAGAAACAATGACTTATAGTTTAATGGAACTAATATGTGACAAATTTATGCAAAATAATCCAATTATACATTTTTTACTAAAAAACAATAAAAATATATATAATACCGAAAATTGTATTAAAGAAACATATAAAAATGAATGTCACACCATTTTAAAAAAATATGTCAATAAATCAAAATCTGATATAATAAGAGATATTATTCGCTATTATGATACATGGGGGTTATATGAAATAAATGCATTATATATAAACATTATTAACGATATGATTGAAAACAATATATTTGCCAATTTCTCTCTAAATGAGACTTTTATAAGTAAATTTATTATTTTTTTAATTAAAAACAATCATTTGAATCCATTACAGAGAGAAACTGTTGAGGATACATTAAATAATTATAATATTTTGTTTAATAGCAATACATCACCATTTTTATAAAATCAACGTCGTCTTTTTCCACCCATTCGTTTTTTTGTCTTTGAATTACTTCGTTTATTCTTTTTACTTTTTGATCGTCTTCTAGTTGCTTTTTTGCTCATACTAGAGTGACTCATTGTCATTTCTTCTGTAGATGTTGTGCCTTTTCCCATTTCACCTTTACGTTTACTTGCAAGCTTTAAAGCATCTTTAAATTGAAAATCTGCATTTTTACCTTTTTCTTCATGATATATTTTTTTAACGAAATTATTCCAAGCAGTCGGCATTTATATAATAACTTAATATTAAAATAAAAAAATGAATAATTACAATTATTAATATATTATAACTATTTAATATCAAATATAAAATTTTAAATACTAATATGGAGTTTACAAGATATTTATACGCAAAAGACGAGGTCGAATATTCTTTTACAATTTCTCTCTTAAATAAAAAAGAAGAAGCTAATTTTTGGGCTTTTGAATTGTTATATTCTGGTTTTAAAGAAGAATTAATTGAACTTATTTGGACAACATATTATGATTTTTATTATTCTAAAAACCCCGGATATGAAAAATATTTACTTACAAAATTTAAAGAAATAGATAAATGTTCTACATTGGATTCAGATATAAATACAGAATGTAATATAGAATGTAGCAAAATATTCTATACGATTATCAGTAATATGATGATACGCCCATGTTCGTTAGATGTATTTATTTTGAAAAAAAATGTTTTAGATGGAGTATATCATGGACCGCCTATAGAAATGAATGCAAATATAAAACAAATTATTAAAGATGCAATAAGCAAAGACGACCATATACTTGTTTCACATATAATACTACATTATTCAAACAATGCTATAAACTCAGATAAAGATAATATTAGCATTTTAAAAATACTAATATCTATTTTTATAGATAAAGGTTTATTTTTAGATGAATCTAAGATTCTAAAAGAATATAATAAAATGGTAAAAATACATAATGATCCAAAAACATTACTTTTATCTAGATATGCAAATTACACATCTGTATCTAAACGCATGAATCAAGGTAAAAATATATATTTACGAATAGATTTTGATACTATTAATATGTATAATCAAACATATTCTTCAGAAAAACCATTCAAAATATTATCTAAAGCTTGTATTTACAATATTGACAATAATAATTATTTATCTCTCTTCACATTAAAGAGAGAAACAGAAAATATAGAAAATGCATACAAATATAACTGGTTATACCATGCATCCTTTGCACCTATTTGGAAAAAAAGAATTGAAGAATATAAAGGATTAATTGATAGTAAAGAGAGAAAAGTAATATTTGAGACAGATGAATTAGAAGAAGATTTTTATAATAAATATGGATATGAACCAGATGAACAATGTGCCGAAACACAAAATAAATCAATCCAAAAAATAGTTAGTCAACGTACATGGAGTTCTTTTTATGCAGAACATAAAAATAACGGATTTTTAATGAATAATAAAATCATATATTAAAAATTATTTTTATATTCATAAATTATTATTTATACATTTATAATTAACATATACTAGTAATACCAAGAGACTGAATTAACATACGCTGCAGATCCAACTCCAAATGCAGATCCAGCTGAATCTGGAGATTGAGCTGCAGATCCAACTGCAGCACCAGCAGCGACTGGATACATAGTTGCAGATGCAGTTCCAGCCGCAACCGCGATACCAGTAGGCTTAAGTGTTAATCTTGCTTTTTTGTGTATTCCACCTAATTTAGTAATATAATCAAACAGTGATAAATCTAAGCTTGAACTTGCATACTCATGCCCATTTAAATTTATAGAAGTTATATTTTCATTAAAGTGAGAAACTGCTAATGGCGATGCAGCATAACTTTTTAAAATCTCGTCTGGCGTTAGACTGTCTAAAGTTGTTGTACTTGGGCAAACTAAACACTCAGTTGCCGTATATCCAGTTTGGAAAGTTAACCCACTCGTCCTAAGAATATCTTCATCAACATCACATGTAAAAGTTCCATTATTCGCATTTTTTAATCCTCTTATGGTATGTTTATTTAAACTTGCAAAACTACGTGTTCCAGATGGCATTTTATATATTATATAAATAAAATAAAAATACCAAAAAAAAAATTTCGATATGCAAAATCTTCTAAATATTTTTTATTTAATAAAAAAATTGAAATAAAATCTTACAAATCATGTAAGGTAAATAATATAAACACAATTATATAAATAACAATAATACATCAATAATGGTAAAAAATACAAACGGCGGAAACAAAGCTAAATGTCAAGCACGAAAATTTGTATCTGTTAAACCAAGAGATACATTAAGATTTTCAACATGTGAACTAGAATTATACGCGAAAATATTAAAAATGTTAGGCAACGGAATGTGTCACGTATTATGCAGTGATGGAATAACACGTCTGTGTCATATTCGCGGCAAGTTTTCTGGAAGAGGTAAAAAAGATAATTTTATAAAAGAAAATAATTCAGTGGTTCTTGTTGGATTAAGAGAATGGGAGGTAAATAATACGAATAAAACCAAAATGGAAAATTGTGATTTACTGGAAGTATATAATGACGTAGAAAAAGAAAGGCTAAGAAATTTAGACAGAACTATAAATTGGAATATGTTTTTAGCTACCGAAAATAAAGCCGGAACTACAGAAGTATCAGATATTGAATTTACAGATTCAAAAACTGATGAATATAATAATATTATTGAAACGCAATTGTCTCAAAAAGTTACTACAACAATTCATTTGGCAGATGATGAAGAAATTAATATTGATGATATCTAATAGTGCAGTCTCCTATAATTTATATATAAAGAATGTAAAATTTTGGTTGTTTTTGTATTTTGATTAGTAGAGTAGTTAGAAATATTTTTTTGCTGGTAGGAGAGAAATAATTAATATTTATTTATTATTTAAATATTTATTAATTACTTATTTTATTTACGCTCATTTTTTTATATACTTATTTTATCAATATATATTATAAAATTATACACAATATATTATAAAATTATATAATTTATAATATATATTTAAACGTAATATATTAATATAATAAAATACTAATTCAATATATATTTTACAAATGAATAATACCAACCGATTTGCTGCTTTAATTCAAACCCCAAAAAAACAATCAAATACAAATAATAATAATCATAATAATGATTTTAAAAAATCAAATAATAAAAACAGTATTAAAAATGATAATACATTTGAATCTAAAAAATTATTTGAATCTAAAAAATCGTTTGAATCTAAAAAATTATTTGAATCTAAAAAATTATTTGAATCTAAAAAATCGTTTGAATCTAAAGAAGATAGTTTTCCAAAATTAGAAACAAATTTATCAAATTCGCCAAACAAAACATCCAAAGACAATTATTCTACTTCATTAAATTATTTAAATATGTTACAAACAAAACAAATAACTAATGAAGAAAATGTACACGATATAGTAGCGCCGGGATGGATTAAACTTGAAAAAAATAAAATAACCAAAGAAGTAAAAATAACCTATGGAGATTCTACTTATATTGGAGATGAAGAGAGAGAAATTACACCAGAAGAAGCCATAGATAATTTAGTCTATTTACATGAAAAAAGAAAATATGATTATATTAAATCATGGGGCGAAGAAGATTATAACAAGACATTTCGTTTTTTAAATTATGATTATGAATACTTTGATAATTTGGATATGAAATATGAAATAGAAATGGATAAATTTATTGAAAATATGGCTGAAAACATAGATGAAGAATAATACATGGTTTGTTACTTAAATTTATTAAATATTAAATACAATTCACGTATAAACAATAAAAATAAAGTAAAAGATATAAAGACAAAATAATATATTTTTTATACACATATAGATGTCCGTAATAATTAATATACTAGATAATATGCCTCAAAGACAATTTGGTGAAAATGGACATGCAGAATACAAATATTCAAATAATTTACAAGAAAAAATACTTCAATTTCATTTTCAATTAACAAGAACAGATGATACAAATGAATTACAATCTGTTTTACATAGTATATTACTGTCACTTAAAAATATGTCATCATCTATTGAAAAGAAAGAATGTTTATGTATGCTTTATAAAATGATAGGGCAAACTCGTGACATTATTTCTGGTAAAGGCGAATACAATTTAACATATATGATGATTTATACGTGGTATTTACATTATCCAAATCTTGCACTATTTGCATTAAAATGTTTGGTATCATTGGAAAACAAAACCGAACATCCTTATGGTTCTTGGAAAGACATAAAATATTTTTGTAAGTACTGTAAAGACAAAGGTCTTGAATTAAATCATCCATTAATTCTTTATTCTATTGACTTAATTAATAGCCAAATTAAAAAAGATTATGAAATTTTACATTTCATAGATTCGTATTCATATTCATATTCAGACTCATCTAGTATTTCATTAGCAGCAAAATGGGTTCCAAGAGAGAAGTCATCATTTTCTTGGATTTATGAAAAATTGTGTATTCATTACTTTTCAGAATATATTATAACTGCAAACTCATTGGAATCATACAATAAAGCATTGTTAAAATGTAAAACAAATTATAGAAAAATCATCTCTGCACTCAATAAAAAATTAGATACACTTCAAATTAAACAATGTGACAAAAACTGGCAACATATTAATTTTAACAATGTAACATCAATTTCATTATCTAAACAAAAGAAAGCATTTTTAAATATTAACAAGAAAGGGGGTACAAAATATTCAAATAATGAAGATAGACAATTGTGTGCTACTAATTTTACAAACTTTATAAAATCTTCTTTAAACGAAGATAAAACTATTAAGGGTAAATGTGTAGGAATGGAATCGTTTACTAAGCAAGCAATTGAATTGATTAAAGATAGCCACACACAAAATAATAAATTAGAAATAGATCTATTAAATTCTCAATGGAAAAATAATTCTTTACAAACTGGTTCACTTTCTAAAATGATAGCAATGGTGGATGTATCTGGATCAATGGAAGGAGATCCACTTTACGCTGCAATTGCGTTAGGTATTCGTGTTGCCGAAAAATCCATATTAGGAAAACGTGTTCTAACATTTAGTGAAAGACCAAACTGGATAAATTTAGAAAATTGTTCTGATTTTGTTTCTATGGTACAACAGATTTACACCGCAGATTGGGGAACAAACACAAATTTTTATTCAGCACTCAAATTAATTTTAAATGCAATTGTTGAAAATAAAATGGACCCGGCAGATGTAAAGGATATGATATTAGTCGTTTTTTCAGATATGCAAATCGATTGCGCAAGCGATGAATTTTCATCATACAATAATACATCATACAATAATACATCACACAATAATAAATCATACAATAATACATCACACAATAATAAAAAAAATAATTTAACCTTTTATGATCGTATTAAAGAAGAATATGCTAACGCCGGAATAAACGCAATCGGTGAAGCATATGAACCTCCACATATATTATTTTGGAATTTACGTTCTACTTCTGGTTTTCCAAATTTGTCAACACAACAAAATACATCAATGATGTCTGGGTTTAGTCCATCATTGTTAAACTTATTTTGTGATTCTGGAATGGAAGCACTACAATCTTATACACCTTGGATAAATTTAAAAAGATCATTAGATAATACAAGATATAAATATTTAGAAGACAAACTTGTCTCTACCATATTTTTTTAAATATCATTAAAATAATTAAATTTTCTAAAAAAATATATTAAATATATTATATAAAAAAATACAAATATTATTACTTTAATATTATATTAATTTAAATATTTACACTTTTTATACGTTTAAATATTTAAAATACTTTTAGTTTCTCCCAAAATCGTCTTCATACCTAATAATATCATCTTCTCCCAAATAATTACCAATTTGTGTTTCTGTAAATACCAGTAGTTCTTCACCAATATTTTCTATTCTATGCAATGTATCAATTGGAATATACACATTTTGGTCCTTATTTAACAAAATAGTTTCAGTTCCTAACTGAACTTTTGCATTACCTTGCACAATAACCCAGTGTTCGCTTCTATAATTATGTGATTGTAGTGATAATCTTTTCCCAGGGTATACTGCGATTTTTTTAATTTTAAACCCACTATGTTCATTTCCTTCAACATTTTTATAATACCCCCATGGTCTAAATACTTGTTTATGTAATGTAGATTCTTCTCTCTTGTTTTGTTTTAATTTATCCACAATTTTTTTAACATCTTGTGTATTTTTATTATTACAAACTAAAAGCGAATCATCAGTATTAACTATAATCAAATCGTTAATACCTATAGTTGCAGTTAAACAATGTTCGCTGTCGATATAACAATTCTTAGTATTTATAGATATTACATCCCCATTAATTACATTTGTATCATTTTCATTATTACTATTGCTGTCGACTTTACATTTTTCATAAAGAACATTATATAATTCAGAATAAGACCCAATATCATTCCATAAAGAATTATATAGAATCGTTTTTTTATTGACAAATGCATTTTTATCATTACACAAATTTTCCATTATAGCATAATCAACAGAAATCTTTCTACACTTTATAAATGATTGTTCATGTAAATTAATTATTCTAGTTTGCATATTAGTGTTATTAATTGTATTAATACAGCTATCATATATATCATTTGCATATTTTTGAAAACATAAAATCATATTTTGATTTTTAAACGCAAAAATTCCAGCATTCCATAAATATGTTCCTTCTTCAAAATATGTTTTTGCTGTCTCATAATTGGGTTTCTCAACAAATTGTATAGTATTATTATTGTCATCTATTTTAATATAGCCATAACCAGTTTCAATTTTAGTGGGTTTAATACCAAATGTTACTATTGATTCATCTAAATATTCAGTAGCTTTTTTGCAACAGTTGTTGAATTCTTCATCATTAAAAATATGGTCACAAGGCATAATAATAGTATAATCATTTAATTTTCCCAATAAAGAAGACATACAAATTGCCGGGGCAGAATCACGACCTATAGGTTCACTAACAATTTTATAATTAAAAGATACTCCAATTTCATTAATTTGCGTTTCAACAATGTATGAATGGTCTTTGTTACAAATTACAATTATATTATCTTTTTCTATGTCGCATTTTATTCTTAATAATGTATTTTGAAACATGGTATAATTGTTTGTTAGTTTTAAAAATTGTTTAGGTAGTTTTTCTCTTGATTTTGGCCATAAACGAGAACCAGAGCCACCACATAAAATAACATAATTTACCATTATAACTATAACTATCAGAATAATTTTTAAAAATAAACATAATCTAAAATAATTAATTAAATTATTTATAACTCTTATTTATTATTATTTCACTCATATTTATATTTTTATATCTTATTAAGATATTTTTTGGTATAAATGATGCTTTTTTATATATAAATTGAGAAAAAGAAGATTCATCACATCCTATAAATACATTATTACATTTAACTGCAATTTCTAAATCAATTGCATTTTCGTAGTCAATATCATTAAGTTGATGCTTTCTTATAATATAATTATATCCATTACAATTTAAATAACTTATTACATCATTGTTTATACAGTTTCCTACAACAAATACTGGAGTTGTTTTGTCTAATTCATTATGTATTATTTCTATATATTTTTTTGTAATTTCTACGACATAATTATCAGCAGCTACATTATTTATATCAGCAAAAAAATCTATTAATCTATTTTCTAAACAAATATGTAAAACATTTAGTTTTATGGAGTTTATATTATTTAAAATTATAAATTTATATGCATTATCGCATATTATTTTATTAAATTTAAAAGTATTTAAAATAAAATAAGCATGTTCTATGTTACCTATATCAAATAATTTATTCCATGTACTTACTTGAGTGAAGCATTCGTTTATTATTATATCATTCGTAAGATTCATATTTTCTGATTCAAATATATGTATAATATTATCATTACATAATAAAGTAATTTCAAGATTTTTATTATGGTCTACATACGGATCCCCAAAATATACATTTAGATCTGTATTTTTTAATATTTTTAAAGAATTATTTTTTAAAAAATGTATATTAAGTTGTTCTGTAATATCTATATATTTAAATGAATCGTTACCATACAAGCCATTAAGTATTGTTAAACTTACGTTGTTAGAATCAATAATATTTATATTATACGTTTCTAATGCCTTATTTAAATTATTAATATCTAATATATTATTCATAATTCCTTTAACAAAATAAATGTGTAAAATATTTTTATTATTAGTCTGTATATTATCAGAGTTTAAAATTAAATCAAACAACATAAATATTTTTTCGCAAATATTCATGTTGTCGCTAATACTTATTTCATAATTTGAAATTTGTGTAAAATTCATTTATATAATATATAATATAATATATAAATGAATTTTACTAAAAATATAATATATTATTTAAATATTAATCCAAATAATTACATATTATATAGTAATTTTATCCAATGTGATATAAATAAAATATCTAAAATACAAAAAATAAGTGATATGCATATTTATTTTGTGATATCTTGTTCCAATATAACAATATTAGAAAAATGTAGTTATACAATAAAAAATATATTCGATAATATAGAAATACAAGTAAATTATAGTTTAGACTTAGTTCTTTCTAATTTAGAAGATGATAACAATTATGGTATAGAAAAATTAAATACTGTAAATTTAAATTTAGATTGTCCATATAATACATATTTATATATAAAACCAAGTGTAGTAAATAATTATGATTGTTCATTATTATTGTCATTTTTATCAATAATAGATTATAACGAAGCAGAAAATATGTTATTAAATTATGATAACATTGATTTTTTGAGTGAATATCATACAGAAACTAAAGATAATAATTATTTTTGGATATTAAGTAAAAATGTAACCAAATATTATAATAGTTTAAAAAATAATTCGTCTTATAAATTTAAATCATTCAGTTTAAATAATATTTATCTTCATAACACACCAAAAACTTATGCTATAATATCAAAAAAGCATAATAAATATTATAATAATGTTGAGTATGTTAAAGATGATATTAACTTACATAGATTTAGAAACATATGTAGCCGTAATATTAAATATATTCGTAATTTATACTTACCATATTTTAAAGAAACTAGTATTTACGAATCTGTATTCATTGAATATAGATGTTTACCTCATTTAGAATTTATAATTAGAAATACCATCATAAAATTAGGAGAAAATTGGAGTCACACAGTTATTTGTGGAAACTTAAATTACGAATATATATTGTATATATGTTCATTAATTTCAGATAAAATAAAAATTATTAAAACAAATAATGATAATTTATCTCCATCCGAATATAGTATGTTTTTGACAACATTAGATTTTTGGAATTTACTAAAAGGTGAAAAAATATTAATTTATCAAGAAGACAGTATTATATTTAAAAATAATATAAAAGATTTTTTGCATTTAGATTATGTTGGTGCACCATGGCCAAAAGGACAAAATGATACTATTAATCTAGTTGGTAATGGTGGTATAAGTTTGCGCACAAAAAGTGTAATGACACAAATAATTAGTCATACAAGTCCAACAGAAACTGAATTTAATAGTGATACGTTAACATATATGAAAAATACAAACTCTATATTTCCACCAGAAGATGTATATTTTTGTATAAATATGGAAAAATTAAATATAGGTAAAATAGCTGATTATGAAACTGCATCAAAATTTTCAACTGAATCTATTGTAAATTTAAATAGTTTTGCTGGTCATAAATTTTGGATTAATGATATACAATGGGAAGACAGAATTTTTAAAAATGTTATAATACAATTTAAACCAAATTATTGCATGGAAGGGTTATATCATAGAGGTGGTTGGAAAAGTGTATTATCCAATTTAATAAACAATCAATTTTATAATGAAAATTCTAAAATAGATTTTATTGACATAATTGAGTCGTATTTTTTATGGGAATCTTATTATACATGTAATAATAAATGGTTTGGAATAATTCATTGCACACCAATTACACCACCATACTTAGATATTGCAAACATTTCAAATTTATTTAAAAACACTAATTTTTTAAAATCACTAAACACATGTATAGGATTGTTTACCTTAAATTCTTATATAACAAACTATATAAGTTCTAAATTAAGCGATATAAATATAAAAATACCGATACACACATTAAAGCATCCAGTTACTACAGATGATATAATACAATTTGATTATGCTAAATATAAAAATAATAAAAATAAAAAACTAATACAAATTGGTCAACAATTACGCAAAATGACTAGCATTTATTTACTAGAAGAAAATGACACTTTTGAAAAAATGTGGTTAACTGGTACAAAAGACCATGAAAAATGTAAAAAACTTTTTGAAAATGAAATAAAATATTTGGGAATAGATAACGATATAATTGAATCTTCGTCTGTTGTACCTACATATATAGATGATATTGAAAAATATGATTTATTGTTATCAAAAAATATTGTATTTATTGATTTATTTGATGCAGCTGCAAATAATACTATATTGGAATGTATAGTAAGAAATACTCCAATTATTGTAAATAATTTACCTCAAGTATTTGAATATTTAGGACAAAACTATCCATTGTATTTTAATAAATTAGACGAAGTTCAATATTTATTAACAGATCAACAAATATTAAAAGCACACCTATACTTAAAAGATTTAAACAAAAATGACATAACATTAAAATATTTTACTGAAAAACTTATTAACATTTGTAGTTCGGTATGTTCTTAAATATATACAAAATACTATAAAATACAATAAAATACTATAAAATACTGTTAGTATCACAGTTAATTAAGCAAATTAATTAATCCATCAATCAATTTTATTTCAATATTCCATCCTAAATCTTTTAATTTATTGTTACTAATGTAATATCTTTGATCATTAAAGGGTCTGTCTTCAATGTATTCTATCCATTGTTCATAATTTTCAGTTTTTTTAATAAGTTTAATTAATATTTTTGCAATATCAATAACAGAATATTCCATTCCCTCATCACAACCTATGTTATAAATTTCTCCCAATTCTCCTCTTTCAAGTATACATTCAAATGCTTTTGCAGTATCATATGAATGTAAAAAAGATCTTAAACTATTTCCTTTACCTTGAATAGTAACCTTTTTGTTTTCATTCAATAATTTTATAAATTTAGGAATCAATTTTTCTGGGTATTGATTTGGACCGTATACATTATTTCCACGTGTAATAATTATTGGCATTTTATATGAATGCATATAACTTTGAGCTAATAATTCAGCTCCAGCTTTAGTTGCAGCATAAGGATTTGTTGGACACAATATAGAATGTTCTGTTTTATGTTTTTCTTCAATATTTATCATAGATTCACCATATACTTCATCTGTTGAAACATGAATAAATTTTTGTATTTTTCCATATGTTCGTGTAGATTCCAATAAGACATGTGTCCCAAAAACATTATCATATGTGAAAACAAGTGAGTCGTCAAATGAATTTTGAACATGTGATTGGGCTGCAAAATGAATAACATGAGTTATATTATATTTTTTTAGGGTATTTTTAACCAACTCTTCGTCACATAAGTTTCCATTTACAAATACATAATTTGTATCTTTTTTAATCGATTCGTGGACATTATTTTCATTTGCACAATAATACATTGCATCTAAATTAACTAGTTTATTTACTCGTTGTTTTGGAAAATAATAATTTATAAAATTGCTACCTATAAATCCATAACCTCCAGTAACAAGTAAATTTATTTCTTTTGAAAGAGAATTTTTATATTTTTCTAAACATTTCCTTACACTGTCACGAATATGCATTACATCCGGAAACATTGTAATTAATTTGTTTGTTTCCAAAAAATTATTTGACCTATCTGCAGCTAGTATTTGTCTTTGTTCTTCTTGATTAAAATTTTTCCATTCAAAACAAGGATCAACAATTTCTTTATACATTTGTAAAATTTCATTATGACTTATTAATCCCGGATTAGTTAAGTTTACTGTTCCAGTAATTCTATTACGCATCATATCAATCACGTATGGTAACAATTCTGGCAAAACTGTCATAGAATTAGGTATAGAACATACTTTTTCATAATTCACAATTTTTGTAATAAAATTTCTTTCATTTTTTTCTCCAGTAATAGGCATTCTAATTCTTAAATTTAATACAGTATCGCTATGCGTTTTCATAATTCTATCTGTAAATCCTTTTACGACAGAATAAGATGACCCAAAAAAGTTAGGCATAGAGTCTTCATCAAATCCATTATGTTCTATTCCGAATGGATGAGTATCATCATACTGAAATATACACCCAGTTCCTAAATAAGTATAATGTATATTGTATTTATGCGATAAGTGTGCAAGTAAATATGGTGAAAATAAATTATCTCTCACATTTTCAATTAATTTTCCTTTTTGTTCTAAATAATCGATAGTTGTATATACTTTATCTTCAATTTTTCCATGTGTTCTCCCTATAAATGAAACAATGTGTGTAGGATTATATGTATTAATATCATTAATAATATCTTCTTCATTATCTGCACGGGATTTACTTTTAATGTATTCAATATTTAAATTAGTTAAAATATCTACGAACTGATTTCCGATCCAACCGTTGGATCCGAATACTAATATTTTCATATTTTATTTTAATAACATTTTTTATTTAAATTTTAAATTTATTAAATTAAATTAATTTAAATTACTAAATTAAATTACTAAATTAAATATAATATGAATAATGGATCATTGAAATTAAATAAAGTAATGACCTATAAATTTTGTAGTTTATTTAAAACAAATGCCGAAACATTATTTACTGAAGATATATGGTATTTTAGATATATATGTTTTAAATACAATTATTTTTTAAAACATCTTATACTACCTAAATTCAAAAAACAAAGTTTATACGAAAGTATTTTTATAGAGTTCAGAATATTACCTCATATTGATTTTTTAATAAGGAATACTATACTTAAATTAGGTTCATCATGGTCGCATACTATAGTATGTGGAAGTCATAATTATAATTATATATATAATATTTGCAAAAATATATCTAATGAAATTACTATTATAAATACAAACATTAAAAATATGACCCAAAATGAATATAATAATTATTTGTTAACATGTGAATTTTGGGAACAATTTTATGGAGAAAAATTATTAATTTATCAAGAAGATTCTATCATTTTCAAACATGGCATTAATGGTTTTATAGATTATGATTTTATAGGTGCGCCATTTCCAAAATATAACAATGATACTCCTAATTTAGTCGGAAATGGAGGTCTAAGTATTCGTAGTAAATCTAAAATTCTAGAAATACTTAAAAATTACAGAAAAGATGATTTCATCATTAACAGTTCAACCATAAACTATATGAAAATGGCAAACTTAACTAATCCACCCGAAGATGTATATTTTTCAAAATGCATACAAGAAAACAATGTAGGCATAGTTTCAGACTGGGATACTGCTATGCAATTTTCATCTGAAGCAGTATTTAATCCAAACAGTTGTGCTGGACATAAATTTTGGTTATCAGTCTCGAGAAGTGATTGGAAAACAAAAATGTATCGAGATTTTAATTTTAATAAATATAAGGTTAAATCTAACCTTGTAGATTATTTAAAATATAATAGAATACCATTAGATTTTAATAAAACAACAACTATACCAAATGCGTTTGATATTGATTTATATTTTTTTTGTAAAGCAAATAATCTTGAACAAACAACTAAAAAAGATAGTATCAACTATATGAATAAAATTGGTATGGATGGATTTATTTATCACCCTAAACAATTGTTTAACATATTTTCTGATATAGAGTTATATACATTTTTAAGTAATATTTATGTTTTTTATAATAACAAAATTTTCACTATACAAAATTTTACAAATAAGTATATATATGATGTTAGTTTCGAGATGATATCTAATGTATTAATAAAAAAAATATATAGTTGTTTAAATAATAATTACGATATTTTACTACTAGTTTTTATAGGAAATGAGATAAAAGGAATTGATTTACTAGAACGAATAGCTAAATATAAACAAATACAAAAAGATTTTAACATTGCACTTTGTTTTAACTCAATGAAAGTTTTAAATTCCCCTCAAATTAAAAAATTAATTAAATCTAATTTTGATTTTTACTCAATTTATGTGTGTAAAGAACATGGCACTGATATAGTTCCAACTTTATTAATGTATAATCACATTATAAAAACACATAGTTTTACACATATAATTAAATTTCATACAAAAAGTATTCATCAACCCTATTTAGATTTAACAAATTATTTGTTATCTATGCCTATAGAAAAATTAATTATGAATAAAAATGATGAATGCAATTGTATTGGACATCCAAATTATTATATTGAAATACAAGATGATACATTCAATAATGTTTTAAAAAAAAAATATGCTTCAAAAATAAATTTAAATAAAATGTTTGTTGCAGGCACAATATTTTATTCAAATTCAAATGTATTTAATGCAACATTGAAATTTATAATAAACAACAATTATAATAGTTATCTGCTAAATAATTTATATGAAAATAACTCTATAAACTATAATAATTCTCCAATTCACTTTTTAGAAAGAGTATTTGGAACTATAAATTTATGATTATTTTATGGTTGTTCTATTGTTTCGTTGTCTATCATTATTCTTACATGACGTATATTTTCGTTTGTATTACATTTAGAAATATTATTGTCTGTATTTATTGTAGTGATAATATCATCTTTATTATGTAAAATAAACATTACATCTCGTAAAGTAAAAAAATTCATAACTAATCTATTTTTTATATTAATAATATCGTTATGATTATAAAAATAATTATATAAACATGTGGTTATATATGTCTCATAGTTTTGCACTAAATATATAGGTGATTCCTTATGTAATATTTCTTTATTTAATAAATTTAGATATATTAAATTATAGTCCTTAAAATTTATATTTTTAAAACATCTTGCATAATAATTTAATTCAGTTTTACTCAATATTTCATGACTATGATTCAAATTACTACATGTTATATCTGCGATTACTAAATTTGGATAACATATGTATGATGTATCTTTAAAATTTTCAAACATTAACATATATTCGCTATCAAAAAAATTAATATCTGAAATTCTAATATTAAACATTGCAATAGCTCCTTTTAGAGAATAATAATTTGCATGTGCGCCATATATAACACTATTGATATTTGGCTTATATAAATTATTTACCACATTTAAATAATTTAATTTAGAAAAATTATAATCATGGCTTCCTAACAACAAAAAATCATAGTTATCGTTATATATTTGTAAAAAGTTCTGAACAAATTGTTTATGTAATATTATATCATCTTCAAATATTATTGCATTTTTGTATTTATTTTTTATAATTGAGTATAAACACCATAAATGACTTAAGCAACAACCTAACTCGCCAATTGATAAATTAGTATCCCCGCATATTTTGTTATAAGTATTTAATGTAATTTTATTTACAACAACTAATGTATAGTTTATGTTATATTTTTTCATAAGTAATTTAATATAATTTCTTTTAGCAATATCTTCAAATAAATTTATAACATATATTTTGTTAACTTTATTATTTAATTCACTATGTTTTGAATTTACAACATCAATTAAATTAATATTATAATTCTTAATTTCGTTAAATATTATGTTCATATAAATAATATGTAAAAAAAATATTGTGTAAAAAATAAAATATTATTTTTAAGAAAAATAATAAAAAATATGTAACAAAAAAAATATCTGTGTATTATATAATGTCTGATTCATGTTTTAACGGTAATGGATTATTCAATGATTATCAAGGGTCATATGAAAATAAGCCTACTAAACAAATTAGTAATATTCCTGAAATAGATTTAGCATATTTATCTAATTTAAACTGCATGTCTAGTAATGAATCTGATTCAAATATTACCCTAAATAATATAACTTTAAATTGGTCAGATTTTGTTGCATTATTTTTTAAACAACCGTGTGATGCATTTTATATAAATAGCAATAATTCAAATGCTTATCCAATTTCTTTTTATAAACAAACTTATCAAAGCACACAAAACAACAAAATTAAATTTAATTTAGCTGATCAAATAATAAAAGCGTGGTCTAAAAAGAACAATAAACCCGAATCTTCAATTCCTCCATATTACAAAATAATGCTAAATAGAAATGGGTTTTTAACAAAAAGTTTAGCGTCTATAAAAGGATATGTAATGGGTCTAGGGTTAGATGAAGTAATTAGCACTCTATTAAGCAATGGTGAAATAAAAGTAGCATGTGTAGATGATTTTGCTACAGTAAATTTTACAATAACATATAATGATGTGTTTGAACCATTAGAAACTAATATTTTAGTGTACTTTAAGTATACTACATTTATTCCAGGCTACAAAAATGTATCTGAAAATAATCATAATTGTTATAGCAATTGTGTAAAACCCATAAGAAATTTATCTAATATAAAAATGAATAATACAGACTTTTTTGATTTAGATTTCGCAAGTGATATATGTTCTGTAGAAGAAAATGTTAATGTGTATCCAAATGCATCAGATCCAAATGCATCAGATAATTCAGTAAATTCTTTTTGTTCTTATAATAATAAATCTGTTCACACTACAAATAACACACATAAAACAAATAAATCAAACAAACAATCTGTTTGTGATATAGATATGAATAATATTATTTCAGATAATGTTTCTGAATATGAATCTAATTCTAACAGTAAACATAATATTAAAACAATAAAAAGATCAGACACCAATTGTGATGATAATGGTTCTCATTTTACAGATTGGGATGAGAATAAATCAACTAATAGTCATAATTTTGATATTTGCGATGAAATAGATGAAACAAGTAGTCATTCTAATGTATACATCACTATCACTGATTAATACAACTAATTTTCTGAAATACAATATTTCATTATTATTAATATGTAATTTTATAAATTATATGTAATATATTTATAATATATAATTTATACATTATATAATGACAATAAATCTAAATGGAAACATAGATCTGAACAAACTGAATTTATTGGGAGGGTATACTTTAAAACCAAAGATTTCGCCAGTGGAGCAAACTCATTTAAAAGTAAAAAAATTAAAAGAAAAAATTATAAATGATTTTTTGGTTCCATTATATTCAAATCAATGGAATACACTAAAAGAAAATATATTTTTTTTAAATAATATCCAGAAAACACTTAATACATATTATAATATGTATAAATCAGAAGAATTGCTTGTATATATTGATCTGTTTAAGGTAATATATTTATTAATAGAAAAACATAATTTATTAGAATACACAGAAGAACAAATATATGGAAGAGAGAAAAAAAGTGAAGTTATGTGTGCGATTTTTAAAACGATACCTATTAAATTATTACCAGAATATGAAATATATAATAGTATTATAGGAAAACCTAATAAAAAATTTAATGAAAAGTATGATGATATAATTATTTCAGACATTAAAATTATGTTGTTACAAAAAGATATTAATTATGCAAAAATGAAAAATTATATAGATGAGACATATAAAAAAGAATAAAGTTTCTATTCTATGCAGTTACATTTTTAAAATTAAAACTTTCGTATAATATTTGCAATTCTAATGTAATACTAAAATCCATATTATTCAAATCTATTACAGCCCCACAGTGGTCGACAATTTTTATTTGTAACCTAGATAAATTTATCGGTCCATTATATCTTCTTAGTTGGGTAAGCGGAGAATAGTTATTATTAATAACTAACGATAATTTTCCGTTTATCATTGGTATTTTAGCAATAACATCTTCATTTAATATATTATCATTAAAACATACCATGTTAGTAGTATTTTTATTATATTGAAAATCGTTAATGCATAAGTAAATATATCTATCTCCACCGGCATCAAATAAACCTTCTGAAATAATTTTTTCTTCTATATCAAAATATTTATTTTTTCTGAATCCTATAATCCATCCAAATGTATTTAAAATATTTTGATTAATATTTTCTGAAAAAATTAATGTAAAAGAAAAATTCGTAAATGTGTCATTACTTAACTCTTTGTAATCATTTATTATTTCAAACATACTTTTTAAACTATATGGGTTGATTGAAAATTTTATATATTTTAAATGATTTTCTGTATCCGATTCATAAAAATATTTAGTATTTAAATATTCTTGTAGAGTTTCATTAGTGTAATTTCCTTCAGTAATTTCAATATCATAAACATAATTTTCATTCTTTTTATTAATAATAATTTGGAACTTATTATTTTTTTTTATGTTTGAAAATAAATACCAAGAATTTGGAATTTCAACTGAAACGAGACGCATAGCTACTACATTTTTTATTTCAGCTGGTAAAATATATAGAAAATCACAAGGATTGTTTTGGTAATAATTATTTCGAAAACAACTATTTATATTTAAATTAAACAGCTGGGTTATTCTTTTCACTGAATTTAGATAGCCAGGAGCCACTTCATTTACATCCGTGCTATAAATTATATTTGTATTGTTTTTATTATTTAACGATGGGTCTAATACATTTACATTATAATACGGTGTATTTAGTGATGTTGGAGATATAACTTTATTGTAAACATCAATTTCAGAATATGTTTCTAAATTTTGAATATTTTTAATGGTTTCTACATATTTATGAATTTCAGCATCATTATAAATTACATTTTTTTCTAGAAGACTAAATATTGTATTAATAATTAATTTTGATTTATAAAAAAAATTGTAAATATCACCAGAAAAATTATTTTTAATATCAGAAATATAGTTATCAATTTTTATTTTTGTATCTTTTCTATCATTTATGCTTGTTATTTTGAATAAATTTAATAATTCTTCATATTTATAATTTTCTATGTTTAAATCAAAGTTATTCATATTATATTTACATATTTATAATCTTATAATTAAATCTTATAACGGTATTATTAACTCCACAAGTTGGAGTTTTGAATACAACACTTATTACAAATATAGGAGTAATATATTTTTCATTGTCTTCGTTATCTATTATTTTATAATTTTGAATCATTTCTAGTATATTTTCCCAAGACAATGAAGTCACTACATCTTTAGAGTAATTAATATCATATAAACTATTTAAGGCAGTTAATTGATTTGTTAATTCTACACGTGATTCTATTGTAAAACAATCCCTTGAAACATTTAAGTCGGTTTCAATATTTTTTATAACTTGTTCAAGAAGATAAAAGTTTTTGTTTTGATATTTTCTATAATTAGGTAAAAATGATATGTATGGTATTATTTTATCATTATTACATATAACATTTTTATCTACACCAAAGGTGCCTTTATGTGGATAAAAAATACTTTGAAATACTTCTTTTGATATAGGTATTTCATCTAAATTTACTATATGGTCATTAAACATTTTATTTATTTGTGTAAAGTCTTGAGTAACAATTGCAACGTCAATTACCAAATTTTTGTTAACTGTAACTATTTCTTTCATGATAGAATGCATTTTTATATATTTATTTATTTTATTTATAAATATTTTATTTATAAATATTTTATTTATAAATATTTATATTGATTAATTATTTTTATTTGTTAAAAGATTTAATATATAGTATGATTTATTAATATAAATGAATTGTTGTATATGTGGTCCAGTTAAAAATTGCGCGCCTTATTTAAATAAAGTATTTGAAAATATCGAAAAAATAGGAAAAGTATTTAATGATTACCAACTTATAATTTTTTATGATAAATCTGAAGATAATACATTAGATATACTTAAAGAATACACTAAAAAAAATCCAAAATTTAAATTTTATATAAATAAAGGAGTACTATCTAAATTCAGAACACATAATATAGCTTTAGCTCGTAATTTTTGTTTAAATTATATAATGCAAAATATAGATATTTTCCCATATTTTATAATGATGGACTTTGATGATGTAAATTGTAAAAATTGCAATCCCAATATTATAAAAAAATATTTGCAAAGGAATGATTGGGATGGATTATCTTTTAATACAAGTCCTAAATATTATGATATATGGGGATTATCCATAAACCCATATTTTTTTAGTTATAATCATTTTAATAATAGTGCAAATTATTACTTTATAATGCAAGATTATGTAAATAATTTATTACAAAAATTACCTAAAAATGCATTACTACCATGTATGTCTTCTTTTAATGGATTTGCAATATATAGAACATCCAAATTCATAAATTGTACATATGATGGTCGTGTAAGAATTGATTTGATTCCAGAAAAATATTTAACAAAACATATACATGCCGTAAAATCTCAAGTTGTTTATAATAATTATGGAAATGTAGATGCCAGATTTGAAGATTGCGAGCATAGAGCATTTCATTATCAATCAATATTTCAAAACAAAGCGATGATAAGAATCAGTCCAGAAATATTATTTAACTAAAAATAAATAATAAAAAATTACAAATAACTTTTTAGTTTTTATATGTTTTAATTATAATAATTAAATTATTTAATGAAATATAATACATGAAAGTTAATTCAAATAAAACAATAATTATCCCAAATGATTTTAATTGGAAAAACTATATTGAACTAAATAAAGATCTAAATCATATTACAAATGAAAAAGAAGCTACGGATCATTATGTTAAATATGGGTATAATGAAAATCGTAAATACAAGTATATTCCTATTCCATCTGATTTTAATTGGAAAAACTATATTGATCTAAATGAAGATCTAAAACATCTTAGATTTGAGCAACAAGCTAAGGATCATTATGTTAAATATGGGTATAATGAAAATCGTAAATACAAGTATATTCATATTCCATCTGATTTTAATTGGAAAGAATATGTAGATATTAATGAAGATTTATATTACATTAAATCTGAACAACAAGCAAAACATCACTATGTTAAACATGGGTATTATGAAGATCGTAAATATTCTATTTTAAATTTAAATTTAAATTTAAATGATAACAAAAATAATATACTAAATATGCCATATACATATTTTGATACAAAGGACAATAAAATATATGATAATGTTACAGATTATACAAATAATTCTGATTATGTAAATAATTCATGGTTAAATGAAAAAGACATATTAATAACTAAATTTTTTAATGAAGAAAAACATCCTAATCCAAAATTTTTAAAATATAAAATAACTGAAGACACAATATCAATTTTACAAAAATTTATTTTGGTTGTTGATTTTTTTAATGGAGGAGGTGGAACTACCTATTTTTTGAATCAAATAGTCTCTAAATATAAATATCATCAAACCTTTGTAATAATAAGAAGTTTTAATTTAAATGAAATAAAAATAAACATAAATGAAGAATATGATATCGTAAATACCTATAATATTAATACATTTACAAATTTTTTAAATAAATATAAATATAATATAACAAAGATTTTTGTAAATCACACTTATTTATATACAGATGAATTATTAAAAATAATTTTCGGATTAAAAAAATATAAAATCCAAATAATTGGAATTACACACGATTATTCAATATTTTTTAAAAAAACACAACCATATTATTATGAAATATTCAATTCAAAAAATAAATTATCGCAAAACGTTATTTCTTGTAATAATTATGATTTATTAATAACACAAAATAAAATACATTTATTTACTATCAATCAATTTTTTAAAAATAAAATAGACATAGTTCATTTACCAGATGTAAAAAAATCAAAGTATAAAATAGATACAACTAATTCCAACATTGTAGTAGGAATCATAGGTAATATAATAAATATTAAAGGTAAACAAATATTAGAAAAATTAATAAAAGAATACAA
>Ga0214921_10002553_pt1 | contig 29408 bp, 30 predicted proteins | sample LL1505_MetaG_FD_177992 | JGI IMG/M metagenome (GOLD analysis project Ga0214921, IMG submission 177992) | Freshwater microbial communities from Lake Lanier, Atlanta, Georgia, United States - LL-1505 | ecosystem: Environmental > Aquatic > Freshwater > Lake | place: USA: Georgia | collected...
TCTATCGTGCTCATAGACTTTGCGCTCCTTCGCATGGTCGAGCCTATTTTATTTTCGCTCCTCGGGCAAGTGTTTATAAAAAATATCGATATTTTACGAGGTTAGAGGGGTAGGCTGCGAAGCCCTACAAGTACCACATGACCGATATCCCACCCTAACGAGCCACAGAGCTTCTCGAAACATTCCAGATAAATAGAGCCCTCTGAATCTTTTAAGTATAATGCATGGGACAACTCTCTTAATGTATTAGATAGCTTAACATCGAGTTGCAACTCTGAATTGGCCTCAGCTAGCCTCTGATTAGAGACTTCCAGACTACGCGCCAGAAGCATAAAATCAAAAACCGGATCTCCAAGTTCAAAATCAGAGATATCTAGCCTCTGAATCAGAGCAATTTGCGAGGGATTGAGCGCGGGATGGAGCGCAAAAAAATAACCATCAGAAAGAGCTGTCAGGCGCATAATATGCCCCCGCATTTTGCACTCTCGTGAACTAGTCGCTACAAATGTAACTAGCTCTCCGACTAGCTCAGGAATTTTCATGTTTTGAACTTGCCAAGATGGCTGGATCAATTCCAGGCTGTCCCAAATCGATACTCCTATTTTCAGGCTTGGAACTAGCTTAATCAGGGACCTGCCTATCCACAGGAGTTTGCCCGATTCATCACTTAGCGCCGCGAAAGGATGTAGCGAATCTAAATCATTCTCATCAAAGAACGTTCTCAAGCAGCTTCTAGCTCCACTATAAAACTATCCCACTCTGCTTTTGGCTCTCTGGGCAGTAACCTGATAACCACCTTCTCCTTAAACTTGTCTGCTAATCCCAAGAGAAGTCCGTGAACCATCGGTGTCAGGCCGTTCCGTGTCGACGAGTACTGCACCTCTATTGAGTTTGGCCCCTTATCTATTACCGTGAAGCGTGGGGGCTTTAAGTTCGGCATAGCAGCTCCCATGTGGCCATGCATTCGATTTAAATTCCTCAAGCAGGTTTTTAAGTCTTTTCCGAAAAGGTCCATGACCTGGCCGTATCCCTGGTGAGCTGTGAATTCTATCCAATATTTCCCGAATCGCGTCAGCACATCTGAATCAGCTATTTTCAACTCATGCGCTATCGATGACACGAGCTTAGCTGTGAGAGAATCATCATATGGTTCCATTAAGTCGAAGTCATTGTGGGAGATACCAACTTCCTGACATATCCTCCTCCACGCGTCCTGACCGGAATCAAGACAAACCATATCCTTTAATCCTTGATTTACCAGACCGTACATTGGCTCCTCCCTCAATAGATAGACGTTGGCCAGATCCCCAATTAAGCTGCATTTGTTGAGTAATACCGACAGCTCCACTATGGGCCCAGTGACCCATACGCCAATCACACTATCACCTTGACAAAAAAATCGTTAAGCTATTCTCACTGTTAACGTTTCTGCGACATGACGCCGATCACATTACGTCTTTAACGTCGATATTGTAGGTTAATTAAAGCAGTGCTAAGAGATTAGAATGACTTGAAATCTGCTTAGAAATACACGCCCTAAAAGGGCCTATTAGTTAGGTATGCCAGCATGAAGAAAAGAGAGCTTCTATCCATAACTTTATCAACCATAATTTTGAACTCGCCATTGTGCACGAAAGCAAGCGCCCATGCCGAGGCGCTGACACGTGAAGCATACTCGAGTGGCATCATTGTGAGCGGTGAGTGTCTCACTAAAGTTGTACAGGATCGCGGAAGCGTCGTACTCGGATCTACTGTAGTAGCGAAAACCACGAAGGAAGCCTCGGATAAAGCAATCAAAGCGCACGAGGCTGTTAAGGTGGCAGTGAAGGATCTTAATCTAAAGGATTTTATCTCTGAGACCGCCGAGTATGTCGTTGATCAGGAGTGCGCATACGATCAAGGTAAGCGCCACTGTGAAGGTTATAGGGCAAAATTAGCCACGAGATTCGAGACATCTGAGATAGCACGCATTGGTGAAGTTATCGGGGTTAGCTCAAGGCTAGGCTCTGAAGAGGTCTCTGAGCTTCGAACTTTCGCTGCTCCTCTGACATTGAAAGCAGCGCGTGAGTCGTGCCTTGAGACCGCCATGAAGAACGCGGCTTCGAAAGCGCGCATACTAGCTCAGGGAGCAGGAGTAACCCTTGGTAAATTGATTCTAGTAAGCGAAGTGCAAGATAGTTCTGACATTCGACCGATGCCTATGCCGATGGCCAAGAGAGGTTTTGAGGCCGCGGCTATGTCAGATATGCCAGCGGGTCCAAGTATTGACGCAAAGCCGATAGACCTGCGAGTTGAGATAACTGCGCAGTATGGGATTAATTAGAGGCGCGATCCTAGAAGTAGGGGGTAAAGGATCTGCTCCCAACCCCTCGCGTCGTCTGCCCGCGATGGAGATGAGATCACAGACGCGACTACCAATACAGATAAAAACCTACGTAGCTTCACAGCCCAACATTACCTTTATGGCGTTTTAAACCAGTTCGTTCGTAACTAACGATCTACTTAGTGTTAGGAGGACAAACCTTCTTCCGTCGACATTGCGCTATAAGGTTATTTAGGCCACGACTTACTGTACTTACAGTATTAGCCACTCCTCGAGTGCCCCCCTTGGAGCTCCTTGGGATCCCTAGATCCTTGTAACAACTACTCACCTTCTTTGCTAAAGAAACTGCACCCTGCTCCAACATCTTAAATTCAGGCTTTAAGGCCTCAACCTGCGCTGCGTAAGACGTGGTGATACATGAATTACCACAGACCTCTACCCCAGCGGAGAATATCTCGGAGCCTCGCGTCATTATATGGCGGAAAGCTTGGTTAACCAGCTCATCACTCTGGTCAGTAACGATTCCGCACTTAGATCTCTCGGAACGAGCCCGCTCCTCCATGTAGCGCGCCCGTAACTCTTTAGCCTTAGAAATGAGCCCCCTCTCAAATCTCTTTACATCGGAGGTCGCCGGAACAATCACGCAAGACACCGAATTTAGGCTACAATTGCGCACATCAGTCACCAAACCTCCGCAGTTTCCACAGACATCGATTCGACTGGTTCCATTAATAACACCGGCGCAATCTTTACAAGACGAACTATCTCCTCCGCATACGCCACACGCATCGAACCTAGCATCACCAAAAGGGACACCCCGACAATCTAGACATGTCGTTCCGTCTCCTGCGCATACGTTACACTGATCATATTTGGCTGTGCCATTTGGCTTACCTGTACAGTCCGCGCAAGATGTTCCATCTCCGAAACATACACCACATGGGTCTTTTGAGTTGCCCCAGTTAGGCGCTGTAGGACAGAGACCACAGGAATCTTTGTTACCGTCAGGATATGAATATTGGGGATTAGCTGGGCAGAGTCCACATGCATCAAAGACCTTATTGGAGTCGTAGTCATATCCTGGAGGGCCCTTGTAACAAATACCACACGCGTCCTTGCCTTGATTGGCATTATTTACATCGTCAAGGCACACTCCGCACTCATCAACAACTTTACCATTTGAGTTGGGTACAGCAGAACACCGTCCGTTGGTCGATAGTATTCCGGTCGTCATATCTCCAGCAAAGCCTCGAAACTCCATAGCTATCGCACCGACGCTAGTGGCAGCCGCCCCACCTCCGATCAGCACTGAGTTAGTTGGAAAACCTGAAACTGTTGAGGCGCCTGGAGTTGTAAACAGAGAAAAAGGAATGGTCAGTAGCACCGGATTCGCCGTATTTACTACCTGGTTTATTGTGATATCAACCTGCGAGAACTTGTTCCCAAGTGGGAACGCCGGATCATAGATGCGAAATGTAAGAAGCATTACTTCGCTATATGCATAATCAAATGAGCGTATCGTCAATTTGAATGCGGTTGCGCCATCCTGAGTTAAGTCGAGAGAGCCAAGTCCATTGGCCTTTAGACTATTTGGGTCAGTATCCCCATCCCAAACCACACTACCAAATCCACCGTGATCACCCTCTGTAAGGCCAAGAATGCTCCCGGCTGCAGTAGTTTCGATACGAGTAACGCCGACACCACTCCCTGCAGATGTCTTCATAGCAGTTAGAGTTCGCCCGCCACCAAGCGCTTTAGAATGAGCAGTATAGATCGAGACCCCCACCCCTACGGCTTCGGGAGAGGAGAGGTTAGCTTGAACTTGAAACTGATCAATTGTGGCCGCTGTGGCGGATGAACTGCACAGAGCTAAGACCAGTGCCACAAGGGTTTTTACTTTCGAGATACAAGACATATCGCCACTCCTACCAACCTCAACAGTGAGGTAGTCGTAAGATAAAGACGAAAGTGCTTTTTAACAATTAGCTAAATGGAGCATCTGTTACAACAGCAACTGGTATACCTGAGAAGCTGCTTTTAAGCCAAAGAATTAGACCTGAAATTGTTGTGCTCTGATGGTGGTCGCCCTACCCTGATCCATATCAGCCAATGTCATTCCGCCTACTACTTTTCCTGGGTATATATGCGTTTAAAAGTCGTCCTCTTAGCTACTCTTCATCTCTCCACAAGTGTCCTTAACGCCCAGCACGCCGCAGCAACTCCCGTCTGCGATTTCGATAGTGATGGCATGTCTGAATTTCTTGTGGTTAACCCCAATCAGAATGGGGCCCTGGATTGGACCTCTTTCAATCCGCGATCAAACAGAAGCAGACTTGAGATGGAGGGATTTGGTGGATCCCAATCCCTTTTTATACCTGGCAACTGGACCAGCTCAGACCAAGCTGTCGCGGCGCTAGTAGACCCCAAAGGTCCAGGGGCGCTAGATCGAGCTACCTGGAAGGTGAAATCAATGAGCTATCTTGGTGGCGCCGAGGTAAGCAAAAGCCTTGGAAGACCTGGTGACATAATCATAAATGGTGGTGACTTTGATGGGAATGGAATTACCGATTCACTTATCTTGAAGCGCACTACTGGAATGCTAGGTCTTCGGGTGAACTATTTCCTCTTGTCATACAACGGGGACAACTTAGGCAAAGAGCGCTTGTATAAAGCCTTGGGCGCACCATTCAAGGATACAAACTTTATTTTTAGTCCTGACGGAGTATCAGACTGGTTAGCAGTTCTGCAACGAAGGGGAACAAAGACCAGGATGCTTCTACTAAAACCATTCACGGACACACCTCAATCATTTGATCTCGGAACACTTCCAGGTGGTGTACAAACACCTATGCCGCTTAAGCAAGGGGCCGGCATACCAGACCTCATCGTGTTTTCGGGCGCTCGTGGTGGCCAAACGCAGATCACTGTAAAGAATCTTAGTGGACGAGATATATTTAAAAGAGTCATACCCGGTGCTAGCGGAGTGTCTGTAGGAGATTACCTACCAGACTCAGGTTGGGAGGTGGCGATCCATAACGACGAATCAATCACTATTATCAATCCGCTCTCTGGCGCTAAACGGGAAGTCATTCGTCCTGCTGGGCTTCTGGTAAATTGCATATCGAATCAGATTATCAGGTAACTCTCGTGAAATTGCGAATCCAGGTGCCTCAATGCCTAGCCGTTCTAGCTATGACATGGGCTTGTAATCTTGCCGAAGCTCAAGACGTAACCCTTGAAGGTGGTGATGGCACAGTTGAGGGAGAAACCGCAGATGCATTTTCACACCCCCTAGCGAATCTCTCGGACTCCGGCTTACTAATGCTTCATGACTTAGGTGAACAGGGCTTTAAAAGGGATTTTTCGCGAGTACGGATATCAGGGAAGATCCTTGCTGGCCCGAAATTCAACAACGTCTCGTGCGTTGGATGCCACACTGGCAATGGTCGCGGGAGCCCAACATTTGGTCTACGTACTAGCCAATTAGTCGTGAAGATAAGCTCTCCCCGTGGTTCCCCTTCTCTGCCCGGAGGGCCAGGCATAGTAAAGGGCATCGGATTACAGATTCATGACCACTCCATTCGCCCTGCAAAGTCTGATGGGAGGCTGCAATTACTCTGGCAATTATCGAGTGGTCAATATGCTGATGGGGAAACGTTTGAGCTACGCAAACCGGTCGTAGCTAAGATCGGCGCCGCAACTAAACTCCAGTCTGATACGATGTCATCTATTCGATTGCCACCTCCTGTTTTTGGCGTTGGTTTACTTGAGGCAGTCCCGGACTCGACCCTAAATCAAATAGCTGACCCTACAGACAGCAACAACGACGGCATATCAGGTCGGATGAATATAGTTTGGGATATTTCACGAAAAGCTCTTCGTGTTGGTAGATTCGGTCGCAAGGCGGGAGCTCCTACCGCCCTACAGCAGATTGCAGGCGCCTACAGCACGGACATGGGGGTCTCTAATCCTCTATTCAGAAATGCTAAACTGCCTTCGGAGATAAATGCAGCGATTCTAGGTCGCACGACTTTCTATGTTCAAACTCTAGGGGTACCACGAGCGCGCAACCAAGAGGATCCCGATGTGATCAGCGGAAAATCCCTCTTTTTTTCTCTAGGATGTCAGGCATGCCATACAGCCACATTGACGACTGGACCACATGCTATTTCTGAGGCTGCAAATCAAATTATCCATCCTTTTACCGATCTTCTTTTACACGATATGGGCGAAGGTCTCGCGGATAATCGACCTGAGTTTACCGCCACCGGAAGTGAGTGGCGGACTAGCCCACTCTGGGGGATCGGATTATCCGAATTAGTTATGGGAAACGTAGAGTCCTCATACCTACACGACGGGAGGGCGCGAACATTAGAAGAAGCGATCTTGTGGCATGGAGGAGAAGGCAGTCAATCTAGAGAGAGATTCGTTCAACTCTCTTCTGCAGAAAGGTATCACCTAATACAGTTCTTGCGCTCGCTGTAGATAATTTCTCGACAGGATTAAAGGTAATTTGGTACTATCGAGGTATCCTATGATAAATCGTCAAAGCGATATCAATATCATCAAAAAAATACTGGCGCGGTATTTTAACGACGGCGCTCATAAGGTTTTCATATTTGGCTCCCGAGCTGACGGAACCGCTAATACCTACAGTGACTACGACATAGGACTGGTCGGTCCGCGACTACCGGCGGATAAATATTTTGATATAGTAGCTGAGTTCGAGGATTCCGATTTGCCCGTCAAGGTGGATCTGGTCCAAATGTGTGACGTTAGCTCCGAATTCAGAAGTATAGCCGCGCGCTCGACCATTCCGCTAATTGGATAGGCGTGCTCATCGCGTTCAAGGAATAAATTTTTATGTCTCAAACGAGAAGCGAGCAATTACTTGAGAACCTCAAAAAGGCCTGCGGCAAACTCCGTGATGCGCAAGCTTTTGAAGATACAGAACCTTTCCGCGAAGCTACTATACAGCGATACGAGTATACTTTTGAACTTGCCTGGAAGCTCATGAGCAGCGTGCTTAAAGAACAAGGAATTGAGAGTTTCGGGGTAAGAAATGTCATACGCGACGCGGCGCGTCTAGGATTAGTCAGCGACCCATCAGTATGGTTTTCCTACGCCGAAGCCAGAAATAAAACTTCTCATACATATCGAGAAGAAATAGCGTTAGAAGTTTATAGAATAGCCAGGGGTTCGTTTCTGAATGACGTCGATGCTCTTATTAAAAATCTCTCTAAACTAGCCGCGCCATAGTCAATCTCGCACGCATGCAGCAGCCAAAAGATCAAAAGAAGTGCTATTAGATGCTGAGCGACCTAACGCTTGCAACCGCCCAATAAAACTCGATAGCGCCGGAATACTCCGCTCTACTCTCGCTAAAACAAAGCGCCTCTTAGCCTCACTTAGCTTCAATCCACGTTGGGAACACATCGCTTTTAGAATTGAATCAAGCGCCGAATCCTCACAGGGGCCCAATTCAAGCTGCACACCGGCTTTCAATCGGCTCTTTATCTGCGCTCCCACGTCCAGCTTATCCGCCGCAACAGAACCTAGTAAAACCAGCAGACCTTTAGACTGCGAAATAGCATCAGCCATCGCTGTGAAGCCACCCTCTGCGGTGGGACTTCCGATCCAGCGTTCTACGTCATCAAGTATCAAAGACTGGTCTCTCTTAATCGCACGACTACCTGAGAAACGATCAACATACCACTGCGAGGCCCCTTCTCCGCTTACGACATCAACTGAAGCCTCAAGGGATCGCAGCAGCCCTGCGCAATAAACCGAGAGATGCGTCTTCCCTGTTTTTGGTGCCCCTTGAATATAAACCAGAGCAAATCGCCTCTCTGCCGCCAGAGTAATTAGAGTATCCGCAACCTCCCGCGAACCCGCGTGCGCGACGAAGGTTTCGGAGGAATACGACACCGTCTCTCCAAAAGTGAGGGTTAATTGGGACTTCATGTCAATTTATTTTTACTAGCAGCCAGCGAAGATAAAATCTTCAGGATCGCTCATACGACTCCAAACCCGAGCTCCCAAAGCGCCGACCTTACGCTCAAAGTGCTCGTAGCCACGACGGAGATGGTGCACCTCACGCAGCTCGGTCCTTCCCTGAGCAGCGAATCCCGCAATAGCTAATGAAGCTGCCGCGCGAATATCTAGACCATCAACAGGAGCGCCGGTAAGTTCAGGAACACCCTCAATGGTCACAATCCTGTCCGCAATTGAGATCTTAGCGCCCAATCGAGCAAGCTCCGATGCATGCCCGAAACGTCCTTCATAGATCGTTTCCTCAATCGTGCTAGTTCCCTTAGCCAAAGTTAGTGCAGCCATCAAAGGAGCTTGCAGATCTGTAGCGAATCCAGGGAATGGAGCCGTCTTGATATGAACAGGCCTCAATTCCCCAGTGCTCTTAACTGAAACCGATACATCACCGCACGAAACATCTAAGCCCATCTCTCTTAGGATATCGAGAAAGTTACCGAAATACAGCGGATCAACCCCGTTAACCGTTACATTGCCACCAGTCATCGCTCCGGCAAGTAAGTACGTTCCTGCCTCTATGCGATCACCGATCAGATTCGCGGAAGTTCCTTGAAGTTCAGAGCGACCACGAATCTCGATTACAGGTCCACCCGCGCCCTGAATATCCGCTCCCATTCCGTTTAGGTAATTAGCGAGCGCGATTACCTCAGGTTCCTGAGCACACCCCTTAATAACTGTGAGACCTGGGACTAGACTAGCTGCCATGATCAACTGATGAGTCGCGCCTACAGATGGGAACCGAAGATCAATTGTCGCTGGCTTTAATCCATTTGGGGCTGTCGCGCACACCACTCCGTGCTTGAGCGTTATATCAGCGCCCATTTTTGTGAGGCCTTCTAAATGCAGGTCAACTGGCCTAGCTCCTATTAAATCTCCACCCGGCAAAGCAACTCGAGCCGCACGACCACGCGCTAAAAGAGGCGCTAGTACCCAGAAAGAAGCCCTCAAAGCTTTTACTAAACTGTAGCTAGCTTCAGTAGCCACTAAATTAGAGGTCTTCGATCTGACTGTATGCCCATCGTAATAGACCTCAGCTCCAAAGTGCTCTAGTAAATGAAGAACCAAACTTGTATCGGTTAGGTTAGGGACGTTGGTCAGCGTGCACTCCTCACCTGTTAAAAGAGTGGCGATAAGGAGCGGCAACCCAGCGTTCTTTGCGCCGCCGACGGTAACCTCACCAGAAAGCGGAACTCCTCCCAAAATCTCTATATATTCAGACATTTAGCGCTCTACTTCAGAATTGCAACTAGACCCAGAGAAGAGTATGGCAGAACTGAGGAACTGAACAAGGTCGGCGGGTCAATTTAGACTAATTTTTTCACATTTTAAGCTTAATTCGACCTCTTACCTGCCCTACGGATTAATTTCTCAGATAATTTTAGGTACGCCCAGCGCAACTAAGCGCCCCAGAAGTCGAACATCTACATGACTTTCACAACGCCAAACGACTGCCTGATTTCGTAGCAGTCGTCGCGTTCATTTTAGGGAGACTTTGTATATGGCAACCGCAGGATTAGGAAGTAACGGCAACAGCATTGATAAAGCCGCCATTATAGTTGGTGGTAACGTTTCTGAGGCCGAGGCTGAGTTGATGGAGGCGTATAGCTTACGAGAAGGAGCTGAAGCGTCAAAGCTGATTGAGATCGGGAATAAATTAGGTATTAAAAAAATGGGAAAGGACGATAAAGGAAATGACGTACAGCTTCCTCCTGACTTAAAGGGACTGCAGCTAATAGCCGAGCAGCGGTATCAGCACTCCAATAGAATTTATACGATGTTCTCATCGTTACTAGACAAGATGGACCAGATGAAACAGCGGCTAATTCAGAAGTTTGGGCAGGGATAATACTACAAAGAGATCACGGAGGGCCTTAGAGAGCTAAATGTTGAAGAAAGAAGCAACGTAAAATCTTCGTGGTCCTCCGTGACCTCGATGTGGAGGACTAGGAGAGGGTGGCGGATGAGGATAAGGAGAAGGATTAGGAGGAGGAAGGGGTGTCACTAGCAGCGAACAAGAGTGGAGCGGGCGACGGGACTCGAACCCGCGGCATCTTGCTTGGGAAGCAAGTACTCTACCAACTGAGTTACACCCGCCTAAAACAACTCCCCTGGCCGTCACGCGAATCTTGGCTTTAGCCAAAGTTTGCGTAGGAGAACCCCGGGGGTCCAGGGGGGCCGCCCCCTTGGCCGTCACGCAAATCTTGGCGCAGCCAAGTTTGCGTAGGAGCAAACCGAGCTGGCAAAGAAGTTCGAACTCTCGACCTCTTCCTTGGGAATCGCAAGCTGTACCTTATACCGAGTTCAACCGAGTCGGCAAATCCACAAATAACATAAATAATATTAGACGCTTACAACCATCATCGACAGACTGCTTTATTTTGTGATCGACGGCTTTGGATGAAAAATTATCAAATCTACATCACCGGCCGATCACCAGACGATAAATACTGATCAAATCCTGGCGCAAAACTCGCTGCATGGTTTTCTCTCCTCGTGAGCATCAAAAATGATGAGGTACTTTGATCGCCGAACAAGAAACCACGCAATAAGGCCTTTATCGTCTTAATAGCCGGCCAACTAAAATCCGGCAAGTGCGGCTCCTCATGATAAACGCCTTAGTTTTAACGTGGCGACACAACCTCCGGAACTTCTATTAGAGACTCTCACGTCTCCGCCGTGAAGCATCGCTATCTCACGAACTATTGCAAGTCCCAGCCCCGTGCTTTTTCGTTGAGAGTCAGGGCGTTCCAATGAGTAAAATCGGTCGAGTATTTTATCTAGTGCGTAATCCGGTATTCCTACACCCGTATCAGAAACGGTGATATTTACGTTTTTGCTATCACCATTCGCAGTAAGCAAGATCTCTCCGCCATGCGGTGTAAAATCTAGTGCATTTTGGACGAGGTTAGACAGCGCTGTAACAAGCAACGATCGATCGCCACTAATGCTTAACTCGCTACAATCCTCTGCGGTTATTTTGATGCTCTTAGCTACCGCTATTGGTTCAAAGAGGGAAAACACCTCCCGAAACAAAGGTGTAACCGCCACACTGTCTTTCAGGGACAATTGCACATTCTCCAATCGAGAAAGTTCAAGGAGCTTGGATAGAAAGACTTTTATTCTTTCTGTCTGCTCGACGATAGAGCGTGTGAAGCGTTGTCTTACATCGTCTGGTGGATTGTCCGCGAGAATCTCAGCGGAGCTACGAATCGCCGACACTGGACTCTTCATCTCATGCGAGAATGCTTCGAGCATCTTCTTTACATATTCCTTTCCCTCGATCTTCCGACGCATCTCGTCGATTGCGGCACCGAGAGCCGCCAATTCTTGTGTCTTAAAACTCGGCAAAGCGGCCACCCTGCCATCTCGAACGGTATGAGTATATTTAATGAGCTGCTCAATAGGACGGCAAATTCGTTTTGCCGCGACATATGTCGCGAATAATATCATTAGCAAAAGCGCACAGGTTACTAGAGTTACTCTCCGTCGCGCATTCCATATGAACTTTGTTACTCCACGCAGCGGTTTTCCCACGCTCAGCACACCCGCCAGTTCACCACTTATGATTATAGGCGAAGCAACATACAGAATCATACTTTCATGCGCGCCGGGAACAAGAAATGACGTTCTGGCTCCATATTCACCACTGAGAGTTAGCGCAACATCTCGCCACTGGCTGAAGTCCGTTCCTATCGCGGCCTTTTCAGTAGAGTTGTACAACAGTTTTCCATCGCGGTCGGTCACATAGACATGAAGATCTATACTTGTTTTGGTAACTTCGAAAATCCGCGCTTTAAATGTGCGCAGATTCGAGTCAGATAATGTTTGTCGCAGCGCGACTAGGTTTAATTTTCCATCTAAAGATGATCTGGCAACCAATGAAGATAGCACCATGCTGGTATCGACTAACTGTTCCTCAATCGATTCCCTGTAGCGGGGCTCGAGATCGAATACTAGCCATGCCATGAGGAGGACGAACGCGACTATAACTATACTCGTGAAGGGCGTGAGAATATGTCGTTGGATTGAACTCACCACTCTTCCTTCAACGAATAGCCCAAGCCTCGGTGCGTTACAACCGCTTCGCAGCCAGGATACGCGGCATCAAGCTTCGCTCGTAACGACTTGATGTGAGAATCTATGGTCCGCTCAAGGCTCATTTCCGGAGTTTCCCACACTCGATCCATTATTTCTGAGCGTGAAAAAACGCGGCCAGGCCACTTTGTCAGTAGCATCAGGATCCGAAGCTCATATTTCGTAAGCTCAAGCGGCTTATCGTAAAATGAGATCTTGCAACGCGACTCATCGACTATAAAGGGATGTGCTTTCAGCTTCTTGGATTTTGCCCCAGGGTCTCCTCTAGAACTTCTCCTTAGGATAGCTTTAACCCGCGCCGCGAGTTCACGCGGGCTGAATGGCTTCACGACATAATCATCCGCGCCGATTTCCAATCCTAAGACCCGATCTATCTCCTCACTACGCGCGGTCAAGAAAATGATGGGTACTGATGATACTGCCCGAAGCTCTTTGCACACCTCGAAGCCACTTCGATCGGGGAGACCGATATCCAGTATGATCAGGTCCGGGGTAAGTGTGCCAAAAAGCTCAAGAGCTTCCTTCCCCGTAGTACAGCTTCGAGCAGAATAGCCTTCGGCAAACAAAGAATATTCAATCGTTTCTGAAATAGCTCGTTCATCGTCAACTATTAAAATCCTCTCCGCCATTCCAATCTCCTTACGACTAAATACTATATACTAACGAGAGCTTTCGGAGAAATGGTGGAATACCTCAACCCACCAAACTCTTTAAATCTCCATCGAATCTTCACATTAACTTTTAAGAACAATGTCATTTGTAGCTTTTCAGGGAACTCTATCGTCCCTGGGAAGAGCGGGATATGTACGATTCCATCAAAAATCCACAGATTTTCACCATTGGCTCCACAATCCTTTCACAGCAGCCGTGCATAATGACTTTATCGTTATTTCAACTGCATCTCGGTTACTGACGAGACGCGTTTATACGGAGTTAAATATGACCTACCTAGTACCATTAATCCGAATATGTCCGATGCCTGTCGAGCAAGTACAGTTCACGCCGTCGGCCGTCGCTAATGACGGCCATCTTATTCGTGCTGCGAAATCACCTTGGCGGCTTTCCGTAGAACTCATCCGAGAATTGGCTGTGAACCTGCGCCGATTCTTGCGACTCGTCAAAACCAACCATATCAAACAGGCAGCAACTCTTTCTGTGGTGAAATTGATGGATTATTCCGATCACCTACCGTTAAAGATATCGCCGCCACCATATTGCCTAGCATTTCAGGAACGCGACTTCATGACATCTGCCTTGAAAGTGCAGTTCGCCGATCTAGAAGATATCTGTAAAGAGCTGAAGTGGAGATTCGATGAGAATTCAAGACTGGAGATTTCGTATAATGCCAGCCTTGGTGAAGCTGAAGTTCATCCCCACCTTACACATGCCTTTGTCAAACATTCAGGCGGGAGAAACTCACTCCATATTCGCTACTTTGATGACGAAAGCACTGTCTGGCAGAAGAATCCATGCCGCGCTTCTACCATCACCGTTGCTGAAATAACGATTGATGCACAGACTCGGCAGCTCCAGGCCCTGCGGTATTTTCGCTTCCGAAGCCCAAAACGAAACAAGTTCAATCGAAAAGATGCCGTATCCAGGTTGAATAATCTACTTGATTCATCACTGCCTTTCTCCGGGCTCGATCCTCACTTGATTACCTTTGGCCTTGAATATTCGTCTCAGGCACAACAAATATTGTGCAGGTATACTGCTAAACCACGCTGCGCTCTCCTACGCTGGAGCAACCAATTTATTATTCATTCGCAACTTTCAATTGTGAGCGCCATTCTCAAAGAAAATATCGCGTTCACCAAGCTGGGAATCTACCGACAAGACGAGTTTAAGACTGCCGCCCGATCTTCTTTAGACGAAAAAAAGCCGTCCAGTGTTCTAAAGGGCCAGTACGGGAGGAAACAGCTAAGGTTGCGACTCCTGTAAGGCCGGTCAAACGGTGTCAATGGAATGGATTATTATTTTAAAAAATTGAAGGGAACGAAAATGAAACCTGAAACACTCATGAATTTAACCGTTGTTGTGATGGTAATTGTAATCATGTACCGACGTGCCTGGCGAACTAAGGGCGGCTTGGCTCTTATTGTTATTACTGCTGTTACTGCCTTCACATGCTTGCCTATTAGCACCATTCCTAGCTTCCTTCTCCCACGTTGGCTCGCGATAGCATTAAGGCACGACAATCCTACCCTACGCACCAATGACATTCAGTGGACTTCGAGAGGCGAAGGAATCGAAACTGCCGATCTCGAGATATTTTCCGAGGACTATCTCGTGGAGAGAATAAGTTTAGTACGTATCGATTCAGCTTTGTACCAATTTTCGGTGCATTACTCCAAAGATAGTCCTCTTCTTGCGGAAGAGTGGCGAGAAAAACTGGGTGCAGCGGTGGTGGTGAACGGAAGCTACTATCATCCTAATCTCGATGCCGAAACTCCGCTCTGGACAGCTGGGATGCAGTATGGCCCGCAAACTTATTCCGCTCAACACGGCGCATTTATCGCAGATGATCCGCCGCGTATTGTTGACTTACTCGACCGAGACATTAAAACGGAGCTTAGGGGAGTGAATGATGCCATGGTCTCCTATCCCCTGCTTCTTGATACCAGCGGCAAGGTGCGCGCTCAAGGACGATCTGAATGGGTGGCAAATAGAACATTCGTCGCTACGGAGCACAGCGGGCGGATCATCCTAGGCACTACAGAACGAGGATTCTTCGCTCTAAAGGCATTTGGTAACTTTCTCAAGAAGTCTCCTCTACAACTTACGAATGCGTTGAACTTCGATGGCGGCCCCGTGGCCAGCCAATCGATTAGGGTCGGTAATTTCCGAAGGGAAGTTTATGGTCAGTGGGAATTACAGCACCACCATACATTGGCTCGGCTGATTCACCAGATGCTCTCAAGCTATGAGTATGGCCCTATAACACGTCCTTCCTGGAAGCTCCCTATCGTACTGGCCGTACAAAAAAGAAGCGAGGATTCCGCAAACAAGGTTGAGTCGGAGAGGTAATAAAGCCAGCCGCATTCATTTTTTGAGAAAATGAATGAGAACAGGTTGACAAGCGAAATATTACCACCAGCCAAGTTTGCGTAGGAGCAAATCGGGGTCCAGGGGGCCGCCCCCCTGGCCGTCACGCAAATCTTGGCTTTAGCCAAGTTTGCGTAGGAGCAAATCGCGTCGGAGAACCCCGGGGGTCCAGGGGGGCCGCCTCCTTGGCCGTCACGCAAATCTTGGCTTTAGCCAAGTTTGCGTAGGAACAAATCGCGTAGGAGCAAATTGCATAGGAGCAAATCGGGGTCCAGGGGGCCGCCCCCTTGGCCGTCACGCAAATCTTGGCTTTAGCCAAGTTTGCGTAGGAACAAATCGGGGTCCAGGGGGCCGCCCCCTGGCCGTCACGCAAATCTTGGCTTTAGCCAAGTTTGCGTAGGAACAAATGGAGCGGGTGAAGAGATTCGAACTCTCGACCTCTTCCTTGGCAAGGAAGCGCTCTAGCCAACTGAGCTACACCCGCAGGAATTCGACTGAGCTAGGAAGTACCGCTTCTTGAGGTAAAAGTCAACCTTAGGGAGATAGCAGTATGAGCCAAATATGAGCGCCCCGTAACTCCCCAAGACTCCCCACCCTCCCTTGTTGTCAGGGTCCACCTGTTCAAGCTAGAATCCTGTCCCTACTGACAAAATTTCTAGTTTAGGAGCTTTTACGATGAGCGATTCATGGGACGATAGGCGCCGCGCGCAAGAGGATGGATATTTTGACAATCTAAACAAGCAGGCGCTTGCCCGTTTAGCTACTAAGAAAGGCCAGCCTTCAAGACCCAGCCCCGCTACAGGCAAACCAATGGAGGTCGTAACTGTAATGGGTATAGTACTAGACCGCTGCGTAGACTCAGGTGGACTATGGCTCGACTCTGGAGAGCTTGAGCAGCTCGTAGAGGCTTCTAAAAACAGCTCAGCATCGCTGAATGATTTTATTAAAGCTGCTCCATCACTATCAGGCACATCTTCTGTAACTGGTGGAAAGCCCAGTCCGATCTCTGGAAAGCCGATGAACCAAGATAAGGTTATGGGAGTATCAATCGACCGTTGCGCGGACTCTGGTGGCATCTGGCTTGACGGCTCCGAGCTAAAGAGACTCCTTGACTCTTCGCATCAGACACTTACGAGCGGCATCAAGGATTTCTTCGCGATGGTATTAGGTAGGTAGGACACCTATCTAACCTATTACTGGAAGATCTAATCCTAACAGCCAATCAGGCATCAGCTCACTTGGCAGGAGAAACAACTTATTCTCCTGCTTAAACGGATGAAAGAACTTCAGAGCGTACGACGCCAAACGTAAGCTACGATCGGAGATCTCTCCGTAGTAAGGGTCTCCCACTATTGGGAACCCTTCATACGCGCAGTGTAAACGGATCTGGTGTGTTCGGCCTGTTAAAGGCTGGGCTAGAACAAGAGCCCTCTCGGACCCCTCGCGATTAAGCGCCTTATGCAAGGCCAATTTTGTTCGTGCCACCTCTCCTCCTTGCTCTACGCAACGACGCAGAACGGGATGAAGGGGGTCTCGATCTATCGGTCTCTCGCACTCCACCCTATTCCATGAGGGACAACCCGAAACTTCAGCCAGGTAATACTTTTCTATCCAGTGTCTTTCGTACGCCTTCTGCAGATACCTATTCATTCGCTGCGAAAAAGAGCAGATCACCAATCCGCTCACACCGGTATCCAAACGCGAAGGGAGATGTACTCGTTTAGCAAAATGGTGCTCTAGATAAAGCTGTAAATTATATCGCTGCTGGTCCCGAGCGGCGGTAGTAGGTAGCCCAGCTGGCTTAAACACCACAGCTAAATCATCATCACTATAAATCACAAACTCGGGGATGAAGCGCGGATAAAAATTCGCCACGCGCTCAAGCGACATGCGTGGTTCATAATACTCGAGGCGACACGGAGCCGTAACACGGACACCTAGCTTGGCCAACTCTCCCGCTAGATATATCCCCCCTAGATCAAATCGCGCTGGCCATGATGAAACGGCTAAATGAGGGAGACGCTTAGCTAACTCAAACTCGATTATCTGCCCCGATACCTCCGAAGCGTCGATCTCCCAGCGCCAATAGGAACTAAAAAAACTAGCTTCAATTCTTTTTAGGCGCGCGACTTCTCGCTCTTCAGATGATTGCACGTATACCGTTAACGATTACTAAGGAGATTCGTTAACTCTAGCGCGCGTTGAGCGTTCATTAAAGCTAAAATCTGAGCCATACGTTTTTCCGGCATGCGCTCTACCAGCGATAGGGCGACCTGAATATCTAACTGCTCGAGCAAATGCGCAGCCTCTGGAGGATTCATCGACCCATAAACATTAGCTAATTGATCTAGCTGAGCGCCGCGCTGCTTATCTCCCTTCTCACGCTCTATCTTGAGTTTTTCCGTCAGATCCTTCAATTCTGTAAGACGGATTGCCAGCTCACGCTCCTTTGCTACCAGCTCGTTTTCTCTCTTATCTAAGCGACTAGAACGCTCCTCAAGTTCAACCCTGCGACCATCAAGAGATGTAAGGATCTTCGACTGCTCTTTAGTCCACTGAAGTCCTACAGGAGCTTTGGTAACAACAGCCCGAGCCTCTTCTACTCGGGCTACACCGGAATACTCAATCGCTGATAGGGTAATCTTAGCGCAACAGAGAAACGCGACCGCAGCTAGCGCAAGACCTTGCCCACTGAACGTCTGGAGGTTGCTGCGACTACTAAAAAAACCGGTCTTAGCGCGGGGCGCGGCTACCGAGCTATCTTTCGAAGTTGCGGCTAAAGACCCCACGCCAGCTTGATACGCCGCTTTAGCAACTACTTTGTTCGCTGCATTTGTCGGATTCTGGATGGCTTTCGGCGCCTTATCCTGCACCTGCTTTTGTGCGCTCGACTTAGCAACCTTCTTTTCCATCCTACTCTGCATAGCGCGCTGCATATCGTCGTAGAGAGCTTGTGCTTCTTCTTTAGTGAGCCTTTTTTCAGACATGGAATTCCTTTTCCTAATACCTCTACGGACACCCCGATTGATACCTTATCCGAATCTTACGAGTCACGATTAACACCACGACTCGCCAACTCATCCAAGAACACTCCCTCTTGTCGGAGCTGCTCGGCGCGGTATTCCTGAAGCTTCTTATCCTTTAAAAGCCCCATTACCTTAGCCTCGCGACTGGCCGAGATATAGCTCTCATGAGCTACCTCGGCGGCTTTAATAGCTTCAGCCACAACCGACTTCTGCTGATCTATAGCAACTGTAAGCCTCTCAGCGTACGCGCCTAGCCTTGTCAGATCACTAGCAGAATATGTGCCACCTTCTGTTAGTCCCAATTGCATGAATTCATCCTGTAACTGGGCCAAAACATATATCTGATGGTCCCGCTCGGTATTACGACGGACAAGTTCTTGACGGGCCTCGTCACGGATTTGAACCCTAACATCTAAGATTCGCTGAAGACGAAATTTAAACCGCTTCATCGACTACCCCTCGACTATGTCGGCTAATGCCTGCCAGCTATCAGATAATGATGTTGGTTCCCCTACCGGCTGCCTAAGAAATGCATTCACGGCGTCAATTTTCTGCACTGCCCGATCAACACGCGAGTTTTGGCCAGCTTTGTAGGCCCCGATCGTTATTAAGTCCTCTGCGTCCTGATATGAAGCTAGAACTTCTCGCGCTTCACTGGCCGCACGCATAACTTCCGGAGATACGATATCGCTCATCGAGCGTGAGATACTTTGAAGTATATCAATAGCCGGGTAATGCCCCCGTGAGGCGAGCTTGCGGCTTAGAACGATGTGACCATCAAGAATTCCTCTCACTGTATCGGCCACAGGCTCATTCATGTCGTCACCTTCAACCAACACTGTATAGAGACCAGTAATGCTCCCCGCTCCACTACTCGTTCCAGCTCTCTCAAGCAAACGCGGAAGCAACGCGAATACAGATGGTGTGTAACCGCGAGTAGCTGGCGGTTCTCCAGCAGCCAAACCAACCTCTCGTTGTGCCATAGCCAATCGAGTTACTGAGTCGACCATCAGGTTGACTGTCTTTCCCTGATCACGAAAGAACTCAGCTATCGCGGTCGCAACGAAAGCAGCTCTAATGCGAAGCAGTGCAGATTGGTCGCCTGTAGCTACTACGACCACCGAGCGAGCCAACCCTTCTGGGCCGAGGTCTCGTTCAATAAACTCACGAACCTCTCGACCACGCTCTCCTACTAACGCGATCACATTTACATCACTCTGTGAAGTTCGCGCGATCATACCTAGCAGCGTAGACTTTCCTACTCCAGATCCAGCCATGATCGCTACTCGTTGGCCTCTCCCTACAGTGAGCACCCCGTTTAATGCCCGAACTCCTAGGTCTAAACATTCCGAGATCCTGGCTCGTGTTACTGGATTAGGGGGATCCCTATATAGCGGTGTAGTTTGCCTCATTATCGGCAGTGGCCTACCATCCATCGGCTCACCTAGAGCATCTATGACACGTCCTTGAAGCTGCTCTCCAACCTTAATAAAAGCGGAACTCTCTGAAGACGTAATCGCGCCTCCCGGCGCTATACCGTGGATCTCACCAAACGGCATAACCAATATTCTATCATCTCTGAAACCAACTACCTGCGCGGGGATCTTGCGGTTTACAGATGATATGACGACGTGGCTACCCACCGGCACCAGGGGGCCTGTACCCTCTACCAAAAGACCGCGAACGTCCGTGACAACACCTCTAAGCTCTGTTAGAGGCTCATGAGCTGCGACATAGTTCGCGTATTCAAAAGCTCCGAGGCTCATGATTGAGGCTCCCTTGAAACTTTTTCATTGATCCGAGTCCAAGCCCGATCGAGATCAAGATCGATCGCTCCCCGATTAGTCGTTAAGATACATCCAGATCTTATCGATTCATCACTCACGAAGCTTAGCTTCTCTCCAGCTATTATCCGGTCTGGAGCGCCATATTCACCCAGCTTTAGAAACTCGTAATCCGCGGTGCTAACCCGAATCTCAAGCACCTTCGCATCCGCGGCCGACTTTAAAGCCTCCTTAATAACCCCGATAATATAGTCGCGCTTAGTCTCAACTACATCACCCACAAGCCTCTTGGCTACCAACATCGCTAAATCGACGGATTTTTGCTCCTGTAAGCTGATCGACTCTTGCAACTGAGTCTGCATATCTTCCCATAGTAGAGAGTAGCGCTCCTCCAATTGATTCTGCATCTGCCTTAGTTGCTCAGCGCTGTCCACTAGCCCCTTTTGGTACGCCTGTTCAAGAGCTTCCTCTAATTTGGCTTGAGAGATCCGCAATTCATCCCCTGTGGTTTCGATCTGGGTCTCTACATCCACGATTCTTTCTATATCTTCAAGCTCATTTTGTGATTCAAACGGCTCTATTTCATCTACGGATGTGGCACTAACCTCGGAATGATTGAGGCTCTCTGCCTGCGCAGCATGCTCACTTAAGCAACCAGCTTGCGCAGCTTCATCTTGTATAGATTCTTTTTTGACCCCTTCTTCCGGAGCCCCCAGATCCAGATCGGCCTGGTCATCCGAGGGTGTAAGATCAAATTCGCCATCATCTTTGCTAAGTTCGATAACATCATTGGGAAGTCTAGAGAAGTCGGCGAACATCGCATCGATTTCGAATTCACCTTCAGAAACTTTTTCGAACTCTGCTGCGCGAAAAACTGAATCTTCCTTTTCATCACTAATGACCGGCCAGACTTCCTCTTTGTAGGGAGTCGGCCTGTACTGTTCCAACTTTGGCGAATCTCTTAAATCTCTAGTCTGTGACGACATCTGATAAAACTCCTCCTGATTTAGATCCGGCCGTCATTTAACCAATAGCGGATCAGGAGCGCCGCTTGTTGAGGATTCTCTTTTACTAATCTCTGATTTTCCGCCAACACCTCCTCAAACTGCTCTATATCGATCGCGGGTTCTATATCGGATAGCCCGGATTTCTTCTCTCCCGCGGGGCCTTGAGTTTGCGCGACCCCCTGCTCCTCACTCTCCGGAGCATCTAGCTTGGCCATCTGTCCCGTAGCTGGCTGGTCGGCATTTATCAATTCACTCGGTAAGAGTTTACTAAGGTCATACTCCTGTTTTGATGTTGTAGTAAGAAATTTTACTAGCGGTCTCAATACAAACAGAACAAATAAAGCCAAAGCGAATACAGGTACCATCATTCCCCCAAATTTTAAGTACTGGTCGGTCTGGTGAGCTTTTGCTAACTCCGCCTGCAGACTCTCATCCGGTGCAAAGAACGGAACATTCTCTACCGTTACAACATCTCCACGAGTTGAATCAAAGCCAACGGCAGATTTAACGATGGACTCCACTTGAGAGAGCATCTCAGGAGTCAAAGCCTCATAGGACTTATTAGTCTTGCCTGTTGGCTTCCCTTCTCCGTCTACCTCTGGTGCCTCAGCCACCTTTCCATCTACCAGAACCGCTGTAGATAATCGGACCAGTTTGCCCCTGGCTTGAGCGCTTCTTGTCACCGCTCTTGAGATCTCGAAATTCTTAACACTCTCACGTCTAGAGTTCTGCTCGGCTGCGCCCTCTTGCTGAGCTAGTGCCTTTGGATCGTTTGAAAGGTTGCTCACAACTCCCGGAATTCCTCCGCGTTGCTCGGTACCAGATCCCTCTTCGATACTTCGCTCTGAACGGATCACCCTTCCGCCAGGATCATAACTTTCCTCTTCTCGTTCACTCGATGAGAAATCAAGCTCTGCGGTAACTCTCGCCACAACTTTTCCTGGGCCAAGAACCTTCGCAAGCATCGTCTCGATGCGCTGCATATAGCCGCGCTCCACTTCTCTTAGGTACTGCAAGCGCGTCGCGTCCGCGCCGAAATCATCACTCTCCTCCGGTCGAGCCGAAAGGAGATTCCCAAACTCATCGATGATCGTTACGTTCTCTGGTTTAAGACCTTCAATGCCGCTGGCTACGAAATTCGTGATCCCCTTAATCTGCTTCTTGTCGAGCTCACTTCCTGGCTTTAATTTTAGTAGCACCGAAGCTCCGGGATCCTGAGCCTGTTTGGCGAATATAGTTTTCTCTGGTTGAGAAATATGAACTCTTGCCGCCACTACCGCGTCGAGCGACATGATAGTTCGCTCTAGTTCGCCCTGTAGAGCTCTCTGCTTTTTTACCATCTCTCCGAGCGTTGTTGTGGCGAAGTTAGTCCCGTCAAAAAGCTCAAAACCTACCGATCCTGTTTTAGGAAGGCCTTCAGAAGCTAAAGATAATCTTAGCTCATGTACCTGACCAGCCGGCGATACAGAGATTGAGTTTCCATCTAATCTATAAGCAATCTTCATCTCCTTAAGGCGCTGCACCACCGCGCCAGCGTCATTAGAGCTTAAGTCCGAGTAGAGAACTGTATAATCGGGGGCGGTCGCTACTTTTGATGCATAGACAACCGCCCAGATACAGAAGGCTATTAATACAGGTGCGGCTATCTTCTGAGCTATCGGAAGCTTCATGTACCGATCAATCATTCGCGAAAAAACCACCTTCGGATCTAATGTTGGCGCCACAGCTATTACCTCTAAAACCTTCTTAAACGTTTATCTCGTAAGCCAACAAAACGGCTCCAAGCGATTGTCTTTAAACCTGTGTACGAATCACTTCTTCGTATGCTCTAACGATCTTGCCTCTGATTGCTGACATCAATTGAAACGCGACATCAGCTTTCTCGAGAGCAAGCATAGCCGTATGCGGGGTTACTCCTTCCTTCTTAAGAGTTAATCCCTCGATCTGCTGGTCAGCCTGATTCTGCAAACTGTTAACCTCTTGTAGAGCGTCAGCTAATACTTCCCCGAAGCCGCCACCTTGCTGACCGTTTGTTTTGCTAATCTCTTTATTGCCCTCGACACCCTTAATCTCCGGGATCTGGGGCAATCTCATATCAATAGGTCCGACTGACATAAACTCTCCTCATTAAACCTGCACTAGAAGTGATCGCGCAGCCTGTGACATTCCTCGAATACTCTCCATCGACGCCAAATTAGCCTGATACGAACGCTGAGCTGACATCATATTAGTCATCTCTTCAACCACATTGACATTTGGAAGCGCCACGTATCCTTCAGCGTTTGCCTCTGGATGATTTGGCTGAAACTGCATATTCGGCGCGGCCTGATCTTCAAGCACTGCGTAAATGGCTGGCTTCGCCAAGGTATGACGATCTAGGATCGATGAAAAACTACCTTCAGTCGCTGGCATCTGCAGCGCTGTTTGGAAAACATCCTTACGTTTATACCCCACAGACTCTTTATTAGCTAAGTTCGCGGCGCTGACATCGACACGCAGACGAGCCGCGGACAATCCTGCCGCCGCGATATCCGTTCCGTCAAAGACACCCTTTAGACTGTTCATCCTCATAAGTTATCCTATCCTCTTCCATCCCTTATGCTTGAGCGATAAAGCTGAAACTTATACTTCATAAGTTGCACTGCGTTTGAGAAATCCGAGCTGTTACTCATCATCGTCGCCATCTGCTTATCGATGTCGACGTTGTTTCCATCAGCCTTGGTGATACCGGATAGATCGGCGCGCGTTTTTGCTCCTTCATTACGCGCCAACTCCATATGTTTTGAATCGGTACGAGTAAGTTGATTGTCCTCTTTTGAGGCGAACGCCATTTCAAGCTCTTTTCCAAAATCTAGCTCTGTCGCCCGATATCTTGGCGTCTCCGCGTTCGCGATGTTGGACGCAATCACCTTTCCCTTACGCCACGAAAGGTCCATGGCCTTATTTAGTCCAGTAACAGTTTGCTCAAATAGAGAATCTAGGATCTTCATACTAAACCCGTGTTCCGCTTTACGACCTAAAAACCTGTAAAACTTTTGTTACACTAAATGCCCTTACAGGGGGATTTGCAATAACCGTGCTAACCCTTGAGCCAGTCTAATTAACCGGTTACAAGTCGATAAAGTGTCAGATGATTGACGCAGTCCAAAGGGTGCTGTCATTAGGGAAGCTTGGCACTTGAACTCTCTCTAAGAATCCGCTCATACCGCCGTTTTGTAGAACGAACCATATGAATTGGGGAAAGCTTGCGAGGATTGGGAAGAATCGCGGCAAGGGCGGCGGCCTGATTACGAGACAACTGGGCTGCGTTGACTTTAAAATAGTGCCTGGCCGCGGACTGGAGGCCATAGATTCCTTCACCCCACTCGATGATATTAATGTACAGTTCAAGGGTGCGCCGCTTTCCCCATATGGTCCCTGCGATCGGAGACATAAGCCACTCGAAGATCTTTCGTATATAGCTCCTACCTGGCCACAAAAATAAGTTCTTAACCGTTTGCATCGTTATGGTGCTGGCGCCCCTGACGCGACTACTATCGTTCGACGTGCTTAAAGCGTCGGACACAGCTCCAAAGTCGACTCCCCAATGTTCGATAAATCTTGCATCTTCCGCAGTAACTATAGCCTGCGGCACATACGCAGGAAGCGCTCTGAGAGGAATCCACTCCCATGCGCGGGAAGTTGGTCTATTGTCCCAGGCTGCTTGAATACGCCGGATTAACATAAGGGGCGTTAGCGGCGGCGCGACGAATCGATATATAAGCACGACTCCGAGCCACGATGTGAGTGCTATTAAAAGCACTCTCTTTACTTTCTTCGGTGTAGTATTCTTTCTTTTTCTCGACTTTCTCACTTAATCCTACCGCGGAAGTACGCCACAACAAAGAAACAAGTCTATCTTAGTAATCGATGCCCTCTCGCGAAATGGGGAAATCCCGGGAGGGGAGAGCTATATCACGGATTTTTCCTACGAAAATATTTGAATTACGCCGTATTTGAGCCGATTTATCAAATAAAAGTGAAACCATCTAGCCCGCTCCGGTATCATAATATTAAGAGCGGCGCGATCCTCTCCTCGCAAGCGACCCCGCTGGTTAAGCTGGGCCCCTTACGAGGTGTGGAACGATGCGTTCCAAGGTTTGAAAGGTTTTAATAGAAGGATTTAATCGAAGGTTTTGGGTTAAGCTTGCGCTCCCAAGCTCTCACTCTCTAGGCTGTTTGAGATCTAGGGAGCGCGAGCTGTACCTTGGTTCTTTAGTTTTAAGAGCCGTTTTTATTTAGGGTTTCTCACGCATCGTTTCCATACCACCTTCTTAACCTCGCAAAGCGACTCTTTGCTCCACGCATCAAGAAAATATCCAAACAACGACAGCAGCTACTAGGATCCTGTAGTAAGCAAATGGCTTTAAACTCCACTTGCTAACTACGTGAATAAACCAACGCATCGTGAGTAACGCCGAAAAGAAAGATACTACGAAACCGATAGCTACAAGTTTTAGATCCTGATAAGAAAAAACTTTCACTGCCTCAACTAAATCGTGAAGCGCTGCGATGGTCAAGATCGGCACCGCAGCCAAGAATGAAAACTCTGCCGCTGCTCGGCGTGAAAGCCCAACTAGCATTCCTCCAACAATAGCTGAAGCCGAACGCGACATCCCCGGCCACAAAGCGAAGCACTGCACTAGCCCAATTCCTATACTCTGTTTCCAAGTAAGCTCCTCAATCTCCTTTTGACGATGTGCGATTCCGGATCTCTCGATCAAGAGTATTACAATCGCCCCCAGAGCCAGCGCTGCCGCTACTGGAAGAGGCGCGAATAAATGGGTCTTGATCTCTTTTCCAAAGAGAAATGCTAACATCAGCGCCGGCAGAGAAACTAACCCCAACTTAAATATACCCGCCACGCCATAGAGACCCGGAGCTATAGCCATCCTAGGATTTCGAAGCCCTACCTTTAGATCACCTAATAACGAAATGAACCTCTCTTTAAACAGCACCAAAACGCTTAGGATCGCTCCTAGCTGAATTACGATATCAAAGTTCTTAGCTCGGTCTCCGGTAAAACTTAAAGCCTCATTACAAAGTATCAAGTGCCCAGTACTTGAGATCGGAAGATACTCTGTGATTCCCTCTACAAGACCAAGAATAATAGCTATTAATGTCTCTGACACGATCTGGCTCTCTTTAAATAAAAACTCGCTGTGTAGCCTAGCGAGCAACGCGGATGGGCGCAATTGGATTCAAGTGGATAAAGGAATCGGGGATATAGCAACAAGCCGCTGGATGAGATAGGCCAGGGTTTAATCTGGCTCTCCATATTCTTCCCCCTGCATTCCCACCAGCGATCTGGTATTAATCTTAACGATGTCCCATCTCGAAAGATCTTTTGATGTCGTTATTATCGGCGCCGGCCTGGCCGGTGCCTGCTCCGCGTTCGCTCTCGCTCAACGGGGCGCAAAGGTTGCTCTGTTAGATTCGCAGGCTGAAATGGCTAGCAAAGGCTCAGGGAACGCTCTTGGACTAATAACCCCCTACCTATCGCTTAAAACATCACCTTTAGAGTCCTTCTACTCAGCGGGATATCGGTTTACACAAAATTTTCTGACTCGCTTTCCAGATACCGCAAAGACTTTCCAAGCCACAGGGGCGTTGCAGCTACCATCTACTACCCGTCTTAGGAACTTGATTGATTCTAATTCGACAATACTTGGGGCGGAATATACCGCCCGAATAACTAGCGCCGAAGCGAGCGAGCTGGCGCAAACTGTGATAAACCATAAGGCTGTTTTTGTTCGGGATGGTGGCTTTATATCACCCCGGGATTTTGCCCTAGGAGCAATTAATCACTATCCGAATGAGATTAAATTAATCATAAACTCCGAGTGCGTAGATATACGACGAAACCAGAAGAACTGGGCTGTGATAACTCGCGCTGGTTTAGAGCTAACAGCACCCCACGTCATACTGTGCGCGGCTAGCGACAGCGCTAAATTTCACCAGAGTGCCTGGGTACCTCTGGAACCGGTGCGGGGACAAACTGCGATTATAGAGGAAACTAGCGCGCTTAAGTGTGTAGTATCTTATGGCGGGTACATAACACCCGCGGCTAATCAGAGACACTTTATTGGAGCTCACTACAGCCACGACGACAGCGAGCCTAATCCACGAGACACAGACACCGATTCCGTAATCGACCTTTGCTCAAAGTGGCTTCCCGAATTCGGATCTCTCCGTCGCGAAAATATATCTTCGCGAGTATGCTTCCGCGCTTCAACGATCGACAGATTGCCTTACATCGGCGCTCTCCCTAACTTTAATCTTATGAGGGAAAGAGCGTCGCAGTATCGCTCAGGAACAGACCTGAAGTCCAAGATTAACCTCGAATTAATTCCGGGACTCTTTATTAACGCGGGACACGGTAGTCGCGGATTGATATCGTGCCCGATGGCTGGAGAGATCCTCGCGAGAACAATTAGCGAGCAAGAAATAGGAGATCTATCTGACGCGGCGCTATCGTCCAGTCCGTCTAGATTGCCTTGGAGAATTATTCGCGCTGCTCACCCGTGAAACCTCACCTAATACGCACGCTACCGCAATACCGACATTAAGGCTCTCTATCGGCCCGTTGCGCGGGATGACAATTCGGTTATCAGCGGCTTTTAACACTTCCTCAGAAACGCCTCCACCTTCTGCTCCAAAGATCAAAGCTACCTTCTCGGGCCAGTCGATCGAATAAAGCGAAGAAGCTTGGTGCGGAGTGGTAGCGAACACAGAAAATCCGCTCCTTTTGAGCGCGGTGAGCATCTCCGACGCCTCACGAGCGACAGTTATTGGCAAGAACTCCGCCGCTCCCTCCGATACTCGACAAGCGGCACCGGAGAGAGCCCGCAACTGCTTTGATATCAGAACTGCCGCCGACACCCCAAAAAATCCCGCGGTTCGGAGGATTGCTCCTACATTGTGCGGGTTCTCAACTTCCTCTAAAATTAAAACACGCCGACAATCTTGGTCTTTTAATCGCGCGATAAACTTAGTCAGTGGGACCAAAGCTAACGGCTTGGCCTCACAACACACCCCCTCGTGGTGCTCAGTTGCGGCTATCTTTGATAGTTCATCCCGCTCGACTATTTTATATTGAATGCCACGCCGCCCACTCCATTCTAGTAGCTCTTGAAACTTTTCTACTAGCCTCTGATCAACAAAAACTCGCCGAATTTCGTTACGGCGGTAACGAAATATCGCCTGGCATTCATTAACCCCATAAAACTTTATCAGCTCCTCTCGTTCTACCTTTTTAGAGCTCCACCTAGCTTCGCTTCCCTCTCGCTGTTTTTTTGCCTTCGCGCTATTGTATCTATCTCTACCGGTTCTAGTCATGACTTCCACTCAAAAAAACTTAGCCAGCGCCACGACAAAACTTAAAACCATCTGTGTGACTAGGCCTGCTCAAGAAGGATACCTAGTCTCCATCTTGGAGCGTGGAGCTGCCCTCGCCTGTCGTGCCAGCGCTATACAGTGTAACCGCATGGCGCCGATGGTGGTAGAGCTAACGCACAGCTCGCACTCGGATCTCCTCGCTATCCCTCTTTTTTTTGCCGTGCAATCCCTTCCAGATCCTAAGGAGATTAATGCCACATCAATATCTCTGTGGGCCGGCGCTATTTTAGACCATTTAGTCGAGCATTTCGGAGAAGCGCCACCTTCGTGGTCATTAAGCATATTCGAACCCGATAGCTGCGTAACTGGTAAGAAGTTTGCCCGACAATCCCGGATTGAAGAAAGCCTATTAGAGAGCTTACGAAAAAAACGGCGCGCCTATCTCAGAACTTTGAAAGACTCCCCCTCATCATCCGACACCATAGTTCAGGTTCTAGCCATCACCCCGGAACATGGGTACATCAGTATCGCCGATCCAGAGACTCGCCAGATCTATGGTGCCAGCTTGCCGCTATCTTATGCGGGATTTTCATCAATTGACGATGATAAACGCCCCCCATCCCGTGCCTTTAAAAAACTACTTGAGGCGATCGATTTGTTCGCCCTTCCTGTAAAAAAAGGCCAGACTGCGGTAGACCTCGGG
>Ga0214921_10002554_pt1 | contig 29391 bp, 20 predicted proteins | sample LL1505_MetaG_FD_177992 | JGI IMG/M metagenome (GOLD analysis project Ga0214921, IMG submission 177992) | Freshwater microbial communities from Lake Lanier, Atlanta, Georgia, United States - LL-1505 | ecosystem: Environmental > Aquatic > Freshwater > Lake | place: USA: Georgia | collected...
GGATCGGGGGTGCCGCTCCTGGGTATCAATATGGGGCGTTTGGGTTACATGACTGACATCCCCTTTGAAGACGCCAAAACGGTTCTGCCACCCATGATTGATGGTCACTATGAGATCGATGATCGTTCATTGCTTGAGGCAAGCGTATGGCGTAACAATCAGGAGATTCATCGGGGCTTGGCCTTAAACGATGTGGTCGTCAATCGCTCAGGACTATCGGGAATGGTGGAATTGAAAGTTCATGTCAACGGCTCATTCATGTACAACCAGCGCTCTGATGGCCTAATCGTATCTACCCCAACTGGCTCAACCGCATACGCTCTTTCAGCAGGCGGTCCTATCTTGCACCCAAGAGTTCCGGGGATTGTGCTTGTACCAATCGCCCCCCACGCCCTCTCCAATCGACCCATCGTCTTAGCACAAGAGTCCCAGATTACGATCGAAGTTGCCGGCGGGCGAGAAGTCATTGTGAACTTTGATATGCAATCATTAACAAAGTTACAAATCGGCGATCGGGTTGAGGTGAAGCGTTCCGATAAATCCATCTGCCTCTTACACCCACTAGGGCACAGTGACTACCAGACCCTCAGAGAAAAGTTGCACTGGAACGAGTATCCTTCCACGTTTTAATCTGAGTCAATCAACATGCTTCAATCATTAGCATTGTGCGATTTTGTGATTGTGGATCACCTCGAGCTTGATTTTGGTTCGGGCTTTAGTGTTTTAACTGGTGAGACCGGTGCCGGTAAATCAATTTTGCTTGATGCTCTAGCCTTAGCCTTGGGGGAGCGTGCCGATACTAGTCAAATTCGCGAGGGTTGCCAACGCGCAGAGATTTCAGCAATTTTTCAGGTTGAGGAGCATTTGCAAGAGGAAATTGCTGCATGGTTACATGAAGCAGATTTTCCACTCGAAGATGACCATCGCATTGTGATCAAACGCAGTATGGATCATTCTGGACGTAGTAAGGCCTACATTAATGGTGGTGCTGCGTCTTTAAATCAATTGCGCGAGCTGGGTGATCGTCTTGTCGACATTCACGGGCAACACGCACACCAACTACTTCTCAAGACTGGTGCGCAACGAGAATTACTCGATCGACATGCCAATCTGCATGACCAAGCTGCAAAAGTAGCGCAAGCGTATCAGCTGATGAATGCTACTTCAAAGCAATTACAGCAAGCAGAAGCTGCAGGGGCCGATTTACAACGCGAACAAGAACGTCTTCAGTGGCAGCTCGATGAACTCAATGAAATTGCACCGCAAGCACACGAGTGGGGGGAAATCCAAACGTCGCATGCTCGACTAGCAAATGCTGCCAAAATTATTCAAGGGATTGAGCTTGCGATTGATCACTTGAGTGATGCTGAGAATTCGATTGAGTCACAACTCAATCGGGTACAGCATACGATTGATGATTTAGTCAAACATGACGCAAATTTAAGTGAGATCAATGAAAGCCTTAGTAACGCTCAAATCCAGATTGACGAGGCAATTCATGGATTAAATCGATATCGACAAAAAATGGATTTGGATCCAGATCGCCTTGCAGAGCTCGAAGCCCGAATGCAGGTTCTTCATACCGCGGCCAGAAAATACAAAGTCAACCCCGATCAGTTACCAGATCTCTGGATCAGCTCTCAAGAAAAATTAGCAGCATTCACGGCAGCACAAGATATCGAATCCCTTCGTCAGAAACTCAAGATTCAAGAGTCCGATTTTCTAAAACTTGCCAAGGATTTATCAACGCGTCGTCAGCAGGCAGCGATCGAGCTCGGTCAAGCTGTCAGCGACGCAATGCAGCGCCTAGCAATGTCGGGCGGTCAGCTGCAAGTGCTAGTTAGCCCAACTGAAGCGAGCCGCTATGGAATCGATCAAATTGAGTTTCTGATTGCTGCCCACAGCGGCAGTACTCCAAAGCCTTTGGCTAAAGTTGCCTCTGGTGGGGAATTGGCTCGTATTAGCTTAGCCATCAGCGTGATTACCAGTAAAGCGAGTTTCACCCCAACCCTCATCTTTGATGAAGTGGATTCCGGTATTGGAGGCGCGGTGGCTCAAACCGTTGGCGAGCTTTTGAAGCAACTGGGAGGATCCCATCAAATCCTTTGCGTTACTCATCTAGCCCAAGTTGCGGCTCAAGGCGATCATCATTTCAAGGTTAGCAAACAACCGTTGGATGGTAAAACGCATTCGGATGTGAAAAGTTTGAGTCGCCAAGAGCGAATTGAAGAAATCGCTCGGATGCTTGGTGGCACAACGATTACTGATACCACGCGTCGACACGCGAGAGAATTACTAGGGCAAACCTAAAGTCAATTAAATCGGTTGCGAGGGCGCACCAAATACCGTCTCCCAAAGTTTGGTCACAGACGCTTTCGCTTTAGCAAAATCAGGGTGCTCGTGAATAGATACTCGGATTTTTTCTGCTCCATCGAGACGCAATCGATGTTGTTGGGCCCGAAACATTCGGTAGGCATTACCAATTTCAATCGCATCCATCTCAGAAATCAGCTGATGCTTTGCGGCAATTCCTAAAAGCGCAATATTACCCAGATTGCCTAATAAATCAGGGTACTGCCGTGCATATGCCAAAACCAAATACTGAACAATGAATTCAATATCGACCATCCCTCCAGGATCGTGCTTTAGATCAAAATCATTGGATGCATTCGGATGACCAGCGTGGACCTTGTGGCGCATTTCAATAATTTCATGCTTGAGATCGGATTGATTTCGCTCATGGGCAAGAACTTCCTTACGAATCTCTTCAAATTGCGCCCCCACCCTTGGGTCCCCTGCAGCAAAGCGTGCTCGAGAAATGGCTTGATGTTCCCACACCCAGGCAGCGTTATCACCCTCACGCAATTGATAACGTCGAAAGGAGTCAAGGCTGGTCACCAAAAATCCTGCGGCTCCATTAGGGCGCAGCCGAGTATCAATCTCAAATAAAGTTCCAGCGGCAGTCAAGGTGGTTAACCAATTAATCATGCGTTTACCAAGCGCGGAATAAATCTCTTGAGCGGCATAGTCTGTTGGTAACGCGTCATACAAAAACACTAAATCGAGATCCGAGGCGTAGCCCAATTCTTTGCCGCCCAACTTACCATAGGCAATTACTGCAAACGGGGGTTGATGTTGAGGATCCAAACCAAACTTGTTGGCGACCGATGGCCATACACGCTCATAGGTTGCCTGCAAAATCAAATCCGCAAGTGCAGATAAGCGATCACTCACCCGCTCGGTGCTTAAACCCTCGGGAGCACCAATGCCTAAATCGGCCAAGAGAATTAAAAAAGTTTCTGTGTGATGCGTTACTCGTAGGATATCCATCGCATGATCTGGGCTCGCCTGATCGGCAAGGGCATCATCTAAACGAAGATCAAGATTTACTTTTACTTTACGCCAGTAACTCTCAGGGTCATGAATCAGCTCAGATTGCGCATTGGCCGATAACAGATCGTCTAATAAATGAGGATGTCTGGCTAAGTATTGAGCGGCCCACTGTGAGGCATTGAGGAGCATCAATACTTTTTGTAGAGCATTAGAGTTTTCAGCCAGTATCGATAGATAGGCGCTGCGACGGCAAATCGCCTCGAGTAGATCAAAAAAGCGTAAGAGAGTTTGATCCGCATCGTCTGGATGATCAGCCTCAATATCATGCGCTGCTTTTTTTAATAACCCACGTATCGTTAAGCGACTTTTCTCTGGAAGAGATTTTGCACGCGAGCTCTCTTGCCACACACTCCACCGTTCATTGGTCCTCGGAAAAGTAGTCGCGTTAGGTTGCCAAGTCGCATCATTTGCATCAATTTGTAAGCGGGTGCTCTCATCCAAAGCAAAGGCCTTTTCAAAATAGCGCGCCACCTGATTTTGATGGTTAGCTAATGCGCCCATAAACTCATCAAGATTACCCTTTTGATTAGGTCCCGCCATGGCTTGTGCTACTTGGGTTCTCGCATCATCGTGTTCGGGTAAGTAGTGCGTCTGCTGATCTTCCCAAATTTGTATCCGATGCTCTAGTCGCCTTAAGAACACATATGCAGATTTGAGCGCTTCAATTTCTTCTGCGCTCATCAGTCCACCCTCTTGCAATCGATCTAAGACCTCAAGCGTTGGGCGAATTCGTAAGCGTGGATCTGTACCACCTCGCATTAACTGGAACATCTGCGCTAAGAATTCGATCTCACGAATTCCGCCACGACCCAATTTGATATCACGTGATCGCCCACTTCGTTGATTACTTCGCTTATCCGCCTCTCGCTGAATTTGTGCATGCAATTCACGAATCGCTGCAATCACACCATAATCTAAATGGCGACGATAAACAAATGGACGAATAATTTGCTCGAGCCCCCTCTCGCATCGAACATAATCAGGGTGCGAGATCGGGGGATAAATCATACGGCCCTTAATCCAAGCGTAACGCTCCCATTCACGCCCTTGGACGAACAGATACTCTTCGAGCATTTCTAGACTACAAACCAGTGGGCCAGAATCCCCATTGGGACGCAAGCGCATATCTACTCGAAATACAAATCCATAAGCATCATGCTCTGAGATGATTTTAATTAGGCGGCGACCCAGCTTTGTAAACCACTCGTGGTTTGAAATTGAGTTTGCTCCTTGTTGGGTCTCACCCTCCTCCTCATACAAAAAGATCAAATCGATATCAGAGGATAGATTGAGTTCTCGACCACCCAATTTACCCATGCCAACAATTAAAAATGGAAGCTCATAATCCTCCGTCCGGGCCCAGGGCAAACCAAAGCGCGCTTGTAAATCAGCTCGAACATAGCGCACCGTAAGGCCAACTGCTTGCTCGGCAAAATAACTTAGGGATTGAGTCACCTCCAATAAAGAGGCGATTCCATTGAGGTCTCGACAACCAATCCAAAGCATTAACTGTTGACGACTCAACCGGAGCTGACTCATGAGCGCTGCTTCATCGAGCGCTCCATTATCTAAATCCTGACTTATTGGCAAGAGCAGCTGATCAATCTGATTCGTATCGACCGGCGTATGGATGCGCTCCCCCAGCCAATCTCGCCAATCGGGATGGGCACTTAGCCAGCGATTTGCATAGACGGAGTTTTTCTCTAGAAAAGAAAGGGCATCTTCATTGGAAACCATGCCTTATCTTAATCGCTACTAGCCCAATCAATGAAGGGTATCGGATAATGGATCCCAATGACCGAAAAAAAGTATCCGCTGCGTTTTAAAGACCTCCTTACCATGCGGCCCGATGCCGCTTCGTGGGTACGTTGGTCGCGTCGCCTAGCAATCTTAATTCTCGTTATAGGCGCTCTAATTGTTCTTGGACACCTGGTCATCCGATTTATTGTTTGGCCACAACTAGAAACCTCAAAACCGGCTGTTGAAAAGTTATTGTCCAAGCGTATTGGGGTTGAAGTCAATATGAAGGAGCTCAATGTGTACTGGGAAGGGATACGTCCAGTCTTTGATATCCGCGACCTAGAATTTTTTGTCGATGCGAATCGCAATCCGTCTGCCATTTCCGATAAACCCTATTTAAAAATTGCAGAGATCCGCGGAGAACTTAGTTGGTCATCGTTTTATCACCTTAAGCCCTATTTCACTAAATTACACGCCAGTAATGCCGTGATTCAAGTCACACGTGACTCACAAAAACGTTTATACGTAGCCGGTATTCTTGCTGGGGATGGTGGTGATGATTTCCATCTTGAAAATTGGTTATTCAAGCAAGGTGATTTAAAGCTTACCGATATCAACATTCTGTGGAAAGATTTTTCAAAGTCCAAAGCCGATACCGCTGATCTGCGGATCGAATCGATGCAGCTGCGAAATGGAATTCGACAACACGAACTCGATGCAGCACTCTACAGCCCATGGCATCAAGGCAAATTAAGCCTCTTCGGAAAATTTTCCCATCGCTTTGGTGGACAAGCAGGTTATTGGCGTGATTGGCTTGGCGATTTTCAATGGGAAGTCCAGCAACTCGATCTTGGGCAATTTAGTCGTGATTTTGAGATTCCATTTAAACAACTAAGTGGTGTTTTGGACTCCTCGGGATCCATTGCTCTAAATAAAGGTATCCCAGATGGCGGACAGTTCAAGCTTGCAATCGAGCAACCTGTTTTTCAACAATCAAAGAGTAATCAAGCACTTGAATTTGGTCGCCTCGAAATGGAAGCGAAGCAATTCACATCTGGGAAGTTTATTTCGCTGGGTGTTCAGCGGTTTGCCTGGTTAAATAAGAATCAAAAGCGAGGAAGCGCAATGGAGTCCCTAGCGCCCATGACATTCGGTTGGCAGGCTCCTAAGCGCGATGATGAGCTTGAAAAGTTTTCGTTCTCATCTGCAAAAATAAGCCTCGAAAACCTTAGCCTGTTTGCGATGAATTTGCCCATTCCCAATCGCATTCGTCAGATGTTAGAGCAGGCAGAGCCACGCGGTGAACTTCTCGATGTCGATATTACGTGGGCCGAGTCAAAATCCAATATTCCCTTAATCGGCGGTCTCTTAAGTGGCCAAGGCCCTAAATTTAATATCACGGGCGCTTTAAATCAGATCAGCGTTAAGGGTTACCGTGACATCATCCCCAGCATTAGTAATTTAAGCGGGAAAATTATCACCAATCAAAACCAAGGCAGTCTTAAGCTCAATTCACAAAACTTGGGATTGGTGATTACTGATTTTTTAGCTGAACCGCGCCTACAGTTCGATAGCGCAAGCGGAGGACTTACCTGGTCATTAAAAAATAAGCAATGGCAAATCGGATTTGATCAGCTCTCCGTTAGTAATCCTGATATCGCATTAATCGCAAATGGCAATTACCTGATCGGTAAAGAAAAAACGCCTGATACTTTGGATCTAAGCATTCAATTTCCGAGAGGGAAGGCGGGAACCATCTACCGCTATCTTCCTGCAGAAATGTCTAGGGATGCGCGCACCTATATTGAAAAGGCCTTTGTCACTGGCGACATTAACAATGGCAGCCTCAGAATTAAAGGGGACCCTAATTTAGCGCCTTATGATGCCTCAGGAACCGGTGAATTCTCATTAAATTTGCCAATCTCAAAAACAGTTTTTCGACCAGCCCCTCTCTTTCCTTCCACAAAAGGCAGTTGGCCTGAATTGACTGAAGTGAGCGGCTTGGTTTCCATGCAACAAGCCAAACTGATGGTGACCATCAAAGATGCTCGCTATCAAAGTCTACAAGTTCAAAGTGTCAATGCAGAAATTCCGAACGTTTCGAGCGCAAAGGCCGTCCTCAATCTCAAAGGAAACATTTCGGGCCCGACCAATGAAATGATGGACTATCTTAGAACAACACCAGTCCTTCTATCTCGCCCAGAACTAGCAAAAAACCTGAAGTTATCCGGGCCCGCAAAACTCGATTTAGAACTTCTTTTACCCTTACAAAATACCGACGATCTCAAATTAAACGCTCTACTGAACTTAGACAATAACGTCGTCGTGTGGTCTGATCTTGCTCCTTTTAATCAGGTACGAGGGACTGTTCGTATCACTGAAGACTTGCCCCGCTTTGAACAGGTAAGTGCTGAATTTTTTGGTGGAACAGTCAACATGCGCTACAACACAGCGCAATCCCAAACCAAACAAGATCTGTATGACCTCAATGGAACGATTGATCTAGATCGTCTTGAGCGTCACTATACCAATCAAGTGGGCCGTCAATCTCAACAACTCCTAAAGGCATTAGATGGCAAGGCTGGATTTAAAGGCAGGCTTGCCATTACCAGTAAATCAACGGATCTCAATCTCAACCTAGATCTCAGCGGTTTAAGTACCACCCTCCCCGAACCTCTTAGCATCAAAAAGGGTAACAAACTAAATGGGGTCTTTCGATATCAATCCACTGCTAGCGATGGAGCATCGAAGGGGGCTGCGCAATGGTCAGCACAAATTGGAAAAATAATTACCTTACAGGGAAAACAGGGTGCCGACGGCATAGTGGCGCATGGAATTGGAGTTGGGGCTACGGCCATCATTCCTGATCGAGGCCTTGGCCTCAATGTGCAAGCCAATGATCTCAATATTGATGCTTGGCACCGTCTTTTGTTTCCGAGCGGAGAAAGTAATCGCACTAATAAAACTCCTCCCATAGCCAACTCTGAGAATAGTGCCGATGGCCTCCGCATCGTTACTGCACGCATCAATCAAGCGATTGCCATGAATCGCTCATGGCCCAATCTGAGTGTGAGCGCTAAATTAGGTAGCAATGCATGGCAGATCAATTTGAAGTCTCCCAACCTAGAGGGCGATGTTCAGTACCAAGAGAGAAAAAATGCCGATCTTTTAAAGGGTAAGTTGGTTCGTTTGTATATTCCTCAAAAACGACCTAACCCAACGAACCTTAACGCCTCCAATAACAAGGAGGTGTCACTCAATGCAATTCCTGAACTTGATCTGAGTATTGATGACTTTAGTTTCAATTTGTATAAGCCGGGCATGGTTGCAATCAAGACCCGTAACAGCACAAACCGAATTACGATTGAAAGCTTAAAAATCAACAATCCAAGTTCGTCATCAAGCGTTACTGGCGAATGGACGAGCGATGCTCAAGGCAATAATGAGCGCGTCGTCATTGATACAACATCACAGATCAAGGATTTAGGGGCAGTAGTTACCTACTGGGGTAACCCCAAGGCAGTTGAGGGTGGCAAAGGAACAATTAGTGCCAAATTAGATTGGAGCGGCCCCCCTTATGATCCTTCCTTTGATACCCTCGCTGGTAATGTAAAGATCAATTTAGAAAATGGTCGCTTACTACAAGTGGACTCTGGTTTTGCCAAAATTATAGGCGTCTTTAGTTTGCAAAGCTTATTAAAATTTGCAACCCTCGACCTGCAAGGTAGCTTAGGTAATGTAGTTACTTCAGGAACAAGCTTCAATGCGCTGTCTGGTGATTTTGTTCTACGTAATGGTGTTGCCAGAACGCAAAACTTTACGATGCAACTCAATCAAGCACGCGTTGCCACGAGCGGTCTTGTGAATATTCCCAAACAAACCCAAGATTTACGAATTACCATCTTCCCCACAATTGATGCAACCGCTGGTGCCTTAGCACTCTTTGCTGTCAACCCAATTATTGGAGCTAGCGCTTTGATTGGTCAATATTTAATCAGCAATCAGTTAAATCGAACACTGCAGACGGATTATCTGGTGCAGGGAAGCTGGGATAAGCCAGACGTGATCCCACTGGATCAAAATGGCCAGCCATTAGATCCCAAAGTGCTCGAGACCATTCGCTCGCGGAATCTGCTGCGCGAGCAAAAGATGCCCCCAATCCCAACAAAACCTGCCCCAAGCACTTCAGCACCTGCCAATTAGTCGCTAAAGCTTTAGTATTAGCTGGTATGGCAAAAAAATTAACAGTCGCTGCAATTCAGATGATTTCATCTGCTAATTTGGCAGACAATCTCCGTGCGGCTGAACGACTGATCAAAAATGCGTCTGACCAAGGTGCGGCGGTCGTTGCTCTTCCTGAATATTTTTGCTTAATGGGTCTTGCGGATACCGATAAAGTAAAAGTACGGGAGTCATTTGGTGATGGTCCCATTCAAGATGCGCTGCAGAACTTTGCTCAGAAGTATCAGATCTTCTTAATTGCTGGAACCATACCGCTGGCGGCAAGCGACCCTCTAAAAGTTCTTAATGCAAGCTTGGTATTTAATCCAGAAGGTCAATGCATCGCACGTTATGACAAGATTCATTTATTTGGTTTTCAGACTTCGCATGAACGCTATCAAGAATCTGAAACGATTGAAGCGGGTAGCCAACCTACAACAGTTCGCATTTTGCATGAGGGTAATGAGTGGGTATTTGGCCTAAGTATTTGCTACGATCTCCGATTTCCAGAGCTATATCGTCAGCAGGCCGAGGTTGACTGTCAGGTAATTCCAGCTGCATTTACCCATACGACGGGTAAAGACCATTGGGAGATTTTGCTACGGGCTCGGGCAATTGAAAACCAATGCTACTTTTTAGCATCTGCTCAAGGGGGTCTTCACCAAAATCAACGTCGCACTTGGGGTCAATCCATGTTGGTCGATCCCTGGGGCAACATTGTTTCTGAACTTCCAACCGGGGAAGGATATGTGCTTGGCGAACTAGACTCGGCCGTACTCGAGGAAGTGCGCTCTAAGCTACCCGCCCTAAAACATCGTAAGCTTATCCGATGAACGCCATAAACTCACTCGCTATTCCACATATTGCAACATCAGCAAACCCTCAAGAGGCCCTCGATATTGCCTATTCTTTTTTACTTAAGCCCAATGACTTGAGCACCTCTGACCTTGATCAACTTTTTGGGGTCATGCATGCGCATCGCTTAGATGATGCCGATTTGTATTTTCAACACACTCGGAGTGAGCAGTGGAGTTTAGAAGAAGGGATTGTTAAATCCGGTAGTTTTAATATTGATCAAGGTGTTGGTATTCGTGCGATCTCGGGCGACAAAACGGCATTTGCCTACTCGGATGTGATTAGTTCTGAGGCTCTACTAAAAGCTGCGCATGCCACACGCGTCATTGGCCCAAAAGGTGGCAAAGTCAAAGTCCGCACTCCTCTTTTGGCATCAGCGCATGGTATTCCATCGCTATACAGTGCCCTCAACCCCTTGGACTCTTTAACGCCTCCAGAAAAGATTGCACTGCTTGAGGGAATTGAACGGCGCGCCAAAGCGCGTGACCCACGCATCATCCAAGTCATGGCCAGTCTTGCTGGTGAATTTGATGTGGTCATGGTGGCTCGCTCCAATGGTTTATTGGCTGCCGATATTCGACCTCTTGTGCGAGTATCAATCCATGTCATTGCTGAGCAAAATGGTCGCCGAGAGTCAGGCTCTGCCGGCGGTGGGGCACGGTCTGACTACGGTTTCTTTGATCGCCACCGAATCGACTTTTGGGTTGACGAAGCAGTCGATCAAGCACTTCTTAATCTTGATTCCCGACCAGCGCCTGCTGGACCGATGACCGTTGTAATGGGACCGGGTTGGCCTGGTGTGCTGCTTCATGAAGCCATTGGCCACGGTCTTGAGGGAGACTTTAATCGCAAGGGGTCTTCGGCATTTTCTGGACGCATTGGTCAACGTGTGGCTGCCAAGGGTGTCACTGTGGTTGATGATGGGACACTTAGTGGACGACGCGGCTCACTCAATATGGATGATGAGGGCACACCCACGCAGTGCACTACTCTGATTGAAGATGGTGTTTTAAAAGGCTACATTCAAGATAGCCTCAATGCACGCCTAATGAAAATGCCACTGACGGGCAATGGGCGACGTGAGAGCTTTGCCTCTCTCCCCCTGCCCCGCATGACCAATACCTACATGCTATCGGGTCACTATGATCCACAAGAAATTGTGGCAAGCATCGATCGAGGTCTTTATGCAGTTAACTTCGGTGGTGGGCAAGTCGACATCACAAGTGGCAAATTTGTATTTTCTGCTTCAGTGGCGTATTGGGTAGAAAAAGGCAAGATCCAATATCCCGTCAAAGGGGCAACGATTATTGGTAACGGCCCCGAATCCCTCAAACAAGTGAGCATGATCGGTAATGACCTTCGTCTGGATAGCGGAGTGGGCGTGTGCGGGAAAGAAGGACAAAGTGTCCCTGTTGGCGTAGGCCAGCCAACCTTGCGCATTGATGAAATGACCGTTGGGGGCACGGCCTAATTTGCGTTTGCTTGCATTGGCTCGCACTCACTTCTATCAGGCTTTAGAATGGAGGGTATGAGTACAAAACCCCATAACCCCCAAGAAAACTGGTACGCGAGTCTCGATAAAACCTCTGCGACCGATGATCAACGTGTTGGCAATATCACCGTTTTGCCGCCCCCTGAGCACTTGATTCGTTTTTTTCCAATCGTAGGCACACCGACTGAAAAATTGATCGGGCGCACTCGGGAAAAGATTCGGAACCTGATTCATGGCAAAGATGATCGTCTTTTAGTCATCATTGGCCCCTGCTCGATCCATGATCCTGCTGCAGCACTGGAGTACTGCCAACGCCTTATGAAGGAGCGGACTCGCCTAGCCGATGATCTTGAAATCGTCATGCGCGTCTATTTTGAGAAACCCCGCACTACGGTTGGCTGGAAGGGACTGATCAATGACCCTTATCTTGATGAAAGTTTTAAGATCGAAGAGGGTCTACGAATTGCGCGCCAGGTTCTCATGGAAATTAATCGCCTAGGCATGCCAGCTGGCAGTGAATTTCTCGATGTAATCTCACCCCAATACATTGCCGATCTGATTTCGTGGGGTGCAATCGGCGCAAGAACCACAGAGAGTCAAGTTCACCGCGAACTCAGTTCTGGATTGTCAGCGCCAATCGGATTTAAAAATGGTACCGATGGTAATATCAAAATCGCAACGGATGCAATCCAAGCGGCTCATCGGCCACATCATTTTTTATCGGTTCATAAAAATGGTCAGGTTGCAATCGTTGAAACCAAGGGTAATAAAGACTGCCACGTGATTCTGCGTGGCGGCAAGGAACCTAATTACGAAGCAAAGTATGTTGAAGCAGCGTGCGCAGAACTAGAAGCAGCGAAGTTACCTGCCTCTTTGATGGTTGATCTATCGCATGCCAATTCAAGCAAACAGCATCAACGCCAAATTGATGTTGCAAATAACGTGGCTGAACAAATTGAGCACGGGTCCCGCAAGATTTTCGGTGTCATGATTGAAAGTCATCTAAACGCTGGTGCTCAAAAGTTCACACCCGGCAAGGATGATCCTAAGCAATTAGAATATGGCAAGAGTATTACTGATGCATGCATCAATTGGGATGATTCTGTGAAAGTACTCGAGCGTCTTGCACAGGCAGTTCGTCAGCGGCGACGTTCCTAGTCACCGTATTTAATAGTAAGCGCGGCTCAAGGCCGCGTTTTTTATTTAACTTTCTTGTGGTTTATTTTGATTCTTCCAAAGCACGTCTTGACCACCAGCAGCCTGATTTAAAACCCGAGCAATCACAAATAGAAGATCAGATAAACGATTAACGTATTGACGAGGGGAGTCGGCTATTGGATCGACCCAACCCAATTTAACAATCGAGCGCTCAGCGCGTCGACAGACCGTTCGACAGACATGTGCCTGAGCTGCTGCACGGGTCCCTCCTGGCAAGATAAATTCTTTTAACGGAGGAAGATTGGCGTTGTAATGCGCCAACCATGTATCCAGTTGCTCAACTTGCTCAATTTTTAATAGGGTGTAATTTGGAATGCATAGCTCCCCACCCAAATCAAATAAATCATGTTGGACTCGCAACAGCAATGCCTGAAGATCAGAAGCAATGGATGGAGGGAGCTCTTCGGTCATCAAAACCCCTATTTGTGAGTTCAGCTCATCCACATCGCCCATGGCGCAGATGCGCAAATGATCCTTTTCGACGCGGCTGCCATCCCCAAGGCCAGTCATGCCAGCATCACCGGTTCGGGTTGCAATTTTTGATAGTCGATTTCCCATGAACAGATTATAGGTAAATGGCTAAAATAGGCGAATGAATGCACCCTCTACCTCTGCGGAAATCCAATCTTTACAGGCTAAACAGGCTATTTTGGTCAATGCATTGCGGCCATTTCTAGCGGACGATGCTTTACTTTGGCAGCCGGAAGACACGATTCCCTATGAGTGCGATGGCTTAGCTGCTTATCGCAAAATGCCCCTCGCCGTTGCGCTTCCTGAGAACGAAGGGCAAGTGGTCAACATTTTGAAGGTCTGCAAAGATCTGGGAATACCTGTTGTACCGCGTGGCTCGGGTACCGGTCTCTCGGGTGGCGCAATGCCAATTGAGCAAGGCTTGGTCTTATCGTTAGCAAAGTTTAAAAAGATTTTGCATATTGACCCTTTTACGCGCACGGCAGTTGTCCAACCCGGAGTCCGAAACCTTGCCATCTCGGAGGCAGTGGCAAAGCATGGCTTGTACTATGCACCTGATCCATCGTCACAAATTGCATGCTCGATTGGCGGAAATGTCAATGAGAACTCAGGTGGCGTGCACTGCCTGAAGTATGGCTTGACCCTGCACAATGTATTGCGCGTTCGCGCCGTCCTCATGAGTGGTGATGTTGTGGAATTTGGCAGCATGGCACCTGATTCACCAGGATTGGATTTACTCGCCGTATTGATTGGTAGCGAGGGAATGCTTGGCATCGTCACTGAGATCACCGTAAAACTTGTTCCCAAGCCAAAATTAGCGCGAGTCATTATGGCGAGCTTTGATGATATTGAAAAAGGTGGCAACGCAGTGGCCGCTATCATTGCTGCTGGAATTATTCCGGCTGGCTTAGAGATGATGGATAAACCAACTACGCGTGCCGTGGAAGAATTTGTGCACGCTGGTTACGATCTCAACGCAGAAGCAATCCTACTTTGCGAATCGGATGGCACGCCCGAAGAGGTCGAAGAAGAAATCGCACGCATGAATGCCGTGCTAGAAAAGCAAGGTGCAAGTCGTATTCAAGTATCCGAGAGTGAAGCGGAGCGTTTACGTTTTTGGAGTGGTCGCAAGAATGCCTTCCCGGCCGCAGGACGAATTGCAGCAGACTATTACTGCATGGATGGAACCATTCCAAGGCGCCATATTGCAACGCTTCTAAAACGCATTAAGGGTATGGAGGCTAAGTATGGTCTTGGTTGCCTCAATGTCTTTCATGCAGGCGATGGCAATATGCATCCTCTGATTTTATTTAATGGCTCTGACCCGGATGAGTGGCACCGTGCTGAAGAATTTGGTACAGAAATTCTGGAGGCCTGTGTTGAACTCGGAGGCACCATCACTGGGGAGCATGGGGTAGGTATTGAGAAGATTAATTCCATGTGTGTGCAATTTGGGGAGCAAGAGCGTGAGCGTTTTTGGGGTGTTAAAGCAGCATTTGATCCAGATCGTCTTTTAAATCCTGATAAAGCGATTCCAACTCTCAATCGTTGTGCGGAGTACGGACGGATGCGCGTAAGCGGTGGCGTATTGCCACATCCCGAGCTGGAGCGCTTCTAAGCATGAATGAAACGGTACTCTCACAGTTTCGTGAGCAAATCATTGAGGCTGGTAAACAGAATCAAACCCTATCCATACAAGGTGGCAATACAAAATCCTGGTACGGCAACCCAAGCCAAGCTTCAATATTGAATACAGCGCCATATCAAGGAATTCTGGACTACCAACCTGAAGAGCTAGTAATCACGGCATGCGCTGGCACACCCATTGCCGAGATCGAGTCAACGTTAGCAAAAAATAATCAGATCCTGCCATTTGAACCCCCTCACTTTGGCGATCATGCGACCTTCGGAGGCGTCATTGCTGCAGGTCTCGCAGGCCCCGCTCGCATTAGTGTGGGTAATTTACGAGACTTTGTTTTGGGAACCCGACTCATGGATGGTCGCGGTGAAGATCTCTCTTTTGGTGGCAAGGTCATGAAAAATGTCGCCGGTTACGATGTATCACGTCTTCTACCTGGCTCACTTGGAACGCTTGCCCTACTTTTAGAGGCCTCCGTAAAAGTGCTACCAAAACCTGCTGCAACTGCGAGTCTTCGTTGCATGATAAGTGCTGCCAATGCATTAAAGATCCTAAATGAATGGGCTGGGCAACCATTACCGCTCAATGCCAGCACTTGGATTGGCGATGCACGTGGTGAGGGTGAGCTAACAATTCGGTTGGCAGGGGCGAAGGCGGCGGTCATATCGGCCAGTCAAATGATGCAAGATCGAATCGGCGCTACCGCACTCGATGACTCAGAGGCTGATCTATTTTGGCGCAATCTTCGGGAGCAGCAGCTTTCTTGGTTTAATCAAATGCCAAATCACCATGCCCTTTGGCGACTCTCCTTGCCAGCCAACTGCCCAGCACTGGAGTTGCCCAAGGACTGCTCACCAAAAATCATTATGGAATGGCACGGACAAGAGCGCTGGATACAAGGTCCTTCTAATGAATCGACAGTAAAGGCATTGCAAAATCTAGCGTTGGAGCATGGCGGTCATGTGACATGCTTTCGATTAATGAGCACAGTAGCAATTGAACGGTTTACACGTTTAGAGTCAAACCCTCTCACTGCAGGATTAGAAATGGTTCAAAAACGGTTGCGGCACTCCTTTGATCCCTTTGGTGTATTTACCACTGGACGCTTACCTTAAGTATGGAAACAAAATTAGCCCCTGAGTTCATCAATACCGCAGACGGTATTGAAGCAAAACGTATTTTGGGCAAATGCGTGCACTGCGGGTTTTGTACAGCAACCTGTCCAACCTATCAATTATTAGGCGATGAGCTAGATGGGCCTCGTGGTCGCATTTATCTAATCAAGCAAATGGCTGAGGGTCAGGCGCCCACTGAAAAGACCAGAACCCATTTAGATCGTTGTTTAACGTGTCGAAATTGCGAAAGTACGTGTCCGAGCGGTGTGGAATATGGCAAGTTAGTGGATATCGGCCGTAAATGGGCTGAAGAGAAAACGGCACCACGCCCCATTGGACAAAAATTGATACGCTGGCTGTTAAAGGAAGGGTTAACGAACAAACCTTTATTTGATTCAGCGATGCAGATAGGTCGAATCATGCGGCCTTTAATGCCAGCCTCCATCGCTCGCAAAGTACCACAGGGCTTACCTGCCGGTCACAAACCGACTAAAGAACATTCCCGCAAAATGGTGTTGCTCGATGGGTGCGTTCAACCTGGCATGTTGCCAAACATCAACCATGCCACAGTCCGTGTATTCGATGCACTTGGCATTCAATTAATCAGTGCGACCAAAGCGGGCTGTTGTGGCGCACTCCGGTATCACCTCAATGACCAAGCTGGTGGCTTAGAGGATGCAAAGCGCAATATCGATGCTTGGTGGCCATTGATCGAGAATGGTAAGGATTCAGCCGAAGCGCTTGTGATGAATGCATCGGGCTGCGGGGTCATGGTCAAAGACTACGGTCATTTGTTAGCAGATGACCCTGCCTATGCAAAGAAAGCAGAGCGCATCTCACAACTATGCAGAGATGTTTCGGAGCTCCTTCCTGAGTTTAAAGATGCATTAATAAACCAAATTGGCACGCATCCAAAGCCTGGTGTGGTTTACCACCCCCCATGCACATTGCAGCATGGTCAACAAATCCGTGGGAAGGTAGAGGGTCTTCTCGAAGGCTTAGGAATTTCAGTAAATTTGTGTGCAGATAGTCACCTATGCTGTGGCTCAGCTGGTACCTACTCAATTTTGCAAGCTGATCTTTCTGAGCAATTACGATCGCAAAAACTACAAAATCTTGAGGCGGCTTGCACTCAATCAGGCGCGACGACGATTGTCTCTAGCAACATTGGTTGCATTAGTCATTTGCATCAAGATCATCTTCCCGTGCGCCATTGGATTGAAATCATTGATCAACTATTGTCAAAAAATCCATGAGCCGAATTACTGATCGCTTAATGGCTGTTCGGCATCGTATCGATGCAGCGGCTGAACACTTTGGTCGCGACCCGGAATCGCTTGAGTTAATTGCAGTTAGTAAAACCTTCCCGACTACTGCGATTGAGGAAGCTATGCATGCTGGTCAAAAAGCCTTTGGTGAAAATTATGTCCAGGAGGCGGTTGAGAAGATTAAGCGACTTGATCAATTGCGCCCATGGCTTGAGTGGCATTTCATTGGTCCGGTACAAAGCAATAAAACGTCTGAGATTGCCGAACACTTTGATTGGATCCATACCATTGATCGCGAGAAAATTGCGCAACGCCTCTCGGATCAACGGCAAGCCCATAGTCGTCTGGGCCCTCTTCAAGCATGCGTTCAAGTCAATATCAGTCAAGAAGAAAGTAAATCGGGTGTGATGCCAAATGAGACCTTACAACTTTGCAAGGTCGTAGCCTCCCTTCCGGGTTTGGTGTTACGTGGACTAATGGCTATCCCAGCTCCTAGCACGAATGAGACGGAGCAACGCGAGGCCTTTGCGGCCCTACAGCACTTATTTGAGGATATCCGAGTGCAAACCCAAAAAGTGCCTGGTTTTGAAGACTTTGATACCTTGTCCATGGGAATGTCGGATGATCTTGAGGCAGCAATTGCTGAGGGTGCAACGATGGTGCGCGTTGGTAGTGCAATATTTGGAGAGCGCAAACTAAGCGCTAAGATAGAGTCATGACAAATACCCAGCCGATGAGTACCGTATTTATTGGTGGTGGCAATATGGCAAGGGCCATCATTGGCGGCCTGTTGCAGCAAGGTGCCGACCCAAAGTCTATCGGTGTCATTGAACCGCAAAGTCAAACTGCCAAACGGCTTGAGCACGATTTTTTGATTTCAACCTATGCTGGGATAGGCGACGCTCATCAGATCATCAATTCAGCGCACATCATTGTCTTAGCCATCAAGCCTCAAGACTTTAAGACTGTAGCCACTGAACTCGCTAAGCACTTACAACACGTCGCGCATGGTCCTGTGATTCTGAGCATAGCGGCTGGTATCCAAATTAGCGATATGTCACGCTGGCTTGAATACTCCGCATGCATACGTGCCATGCCCAATACCCCTGCCCTAATTAATCAAGGGATCACCGGTTTATTTGCACCTGCTTGCATCAGTGAGCAACAACGGCACTACGCCCAAACCATTTGCTCTACCATTGGTAAAGTCATCTGGGTGCCTAATGAATCTTTGATGGATGCCGTGACCGCTTTATCAGGTAGCGGCCCAGCGTATGTATTTGCTTTCTTGGAAGCCCTTCAAGCAGGCGGAGAAAAAATGGGGCTTGCGCCAGAAATTGCTCGTGAGTTGGCTTATCAAACTCTAACGGGTGCTACTGCTCTTGCTATCCAATCTTCAGAATCCCCCATGAGCCTTCGGCAAAAAGTGACTTCCAAAGGCGGAACCACTGCTGCTGCACTTGAGGTGCTTGATCAGCAGCAGTGGGCAACTATTTTGCAAGAGGCCCTTCTTGCTGCACAAAAACGTGGAGCAGCTATGGCGAAAGAATTTGGTCAATCCTAGTCTACGGGCGTAGCGCTAGGCCCAACACAATCCCCAAAAAGAGCGCTGCACCCAACCAATTGTTATGTAAGAATGCCTTAAAGCATGCCTCACGTTGACGGGTGGCAACGAGTCGTAATTCATAGACTGCACAGCCTAATGCAATAAACCAGCCTAGATAGAACCAAAGGCTTAACTGAATCATCTCGGCAACCCAAATTTGAGATGCCAATAAAAGTCCGTAGCAAATCGAGATTGCCGTTACATCCAAACGCCCAAAAGTAATCGCGGAGGTTTTTAAACCCAAACGCAGATCATCATCGCGATCGACCATGGCATAGGCGGTATCGTAGGCAATCGCCCAAAATACATTACCGATGAATAAAACCCAGGCCTCTAGTGGTATTTGATTTTGTACTGCTGCAAATGCCATGGGAATACCAAAACCAAATGCTAAACCAAGGATTGCTTGTGGAATCGAGAAAAAGCGTTTCGTAAAGGGATAAATGGCTGCCAAAAGAACGGCAACTACCGAGAGTTGCTTGGTCAATCCGTTTAAAGGCTGAATTAATCCATATGACAGCAGCGCCAGAATTAAGGCAATTGCAATCGCCTCCTGCTTTGAAATTTTGCCACTCGTTAGTGGGCGGTGCTGTGTCCGTTCTACATGTTTATCAAAATGACGATCAGCATAATCATTGATGGCGCAGCCAGCACTTCGCATGAATACTGTTCCAAGGCAAAAGATTAATAAAATAATGGGGTTTGGAAAGCCATCGCTTGCAATCCATAGACCCCATAGCGTTGGCCATAAGAGCAAAAGAATACCGATGGGCTTATCCAAGCGCACCAAGTAGATGTAAGACTGCAAACGCTCAGAAATCAGAGCAACCTCGCTCCAGGTAAGTCGCACGCTCGGATAGTCCGAGCAATCGCCTTCATGGCCTCTACCCGTGGATAACCTTTTCGCCACACCAAACTAACGCGACGAGTTGGCTCCGGTGTTTCAAAAGGAATATAAAGAATCAATCCATCGCGATCATTTGGATTGCTTACTGATGTGCGCGGCAAGACCGTAATTCCGATTCCACCGGCAACCATTTGTCGGATGGTCTCTAAAGAGGATCCTTCAAAACTACGATGCTCTCCAAGGGTTAGACCATTGCCGAAACGGTTCAGTTCAGGGCAAACGCCAAGCACATGATCCCGAAAGCAATGACCAGCACCTAATAGCAAAGTATTTTGTTCCTTCAGTTCTTTTTGGCCAATCGTTTTTCGGTCCGACCATTCATGACCTTTAGGGATCGCCACCAAGAAAGGCTCTTCATAAAGATCAACAAAATCGAGGCCAGCACTGGGAAATGGATCTGCCAAAATGGCGCAGTCGAGCTCTCCCTGGCGCAACATCTCGATGAGGCGCACTGTGAAGTTCTCTTCCAAAAATAAGGGGGCTTTTGGCAAAGTATCGCGGGCTACTCGTACAAGGCTAGGAAGTAAATAAGGGGCAACGGTATAAATCGCACCAAGTCGTAATGGTCCGGATAAGGGATCTTGTCCATGTTTAGCAAGATGCTTAAGGGCATTGGCTTCCTCTAATACCCGCTGCGCTTGCTGAATAATCACTGCGCCAAGCGTTGTGAGTGCAACATCTGAACTGGTGCGCTCAAATATTTGAGTTTGCAACTCTTCCTCTAGCTTTTTAATCGCGACTGATAAGGTAGGCTGAGATACATGACAGGCTTCAGCAGCCCGTCCAAAATGGCGCTCACGAGCAACTGCAACGATATAGCGAAGTTCGGTTAAGGTCATGGATCTATTATCAAGCCTTTAGAAAATCCGTGCGTGAGCCCAGCCAACGACCCAAATGGGCCTCGACAAGCTCTGGGTGGTTACGTAACCAATGCTCGGCGAGCTCTTGCGCAATCTGAATTAACCAGGCATCGCGTTGCAAATCAACAAACCGTAACATAGCCTCACCTGACTGCCTAGCTCCTAAAAGCTCGCCGGGGCCACGCAAAGCAAGATCGCGCTCAGCAATCACAAATCCGTCAGAAACTTCTCGGAGAGTCTGTAAGCGCTCTTTGGCAGCCAAGGATAGAGGCTCGGAATACATCAAGATGCATGCCGATTGATTAGAACCCCTCCCAACACGACCTCGTAATTGATGAATCTGCGCATAACCAAAGCGTTCGGCATGCTCAATCACCATGAGTGCAGCGTTTGGAACATCCACTCCCACTTCAATCACCGTAGTTGCCACCAACACATCAATCTGGCCTGCTTTAAAGGCAGCCATAATAGTCGCCTTCTCATCAGCCTTCAGGCGCCCATGAATTAAAGCCAGTGTGTATTCCGATAAATACTCGGATAACTCCGCATGACTCGCAACAGCTGTTTGCAATTGCAATGCTTCGGACTCTTCAATCAGGGGGCACACCCAATAAGCCTGAAGACCCTTTTGCAACCACTGTTTCAAACCCTCAATCACCTCTTGCCGTCTTGCGTCTTTAACCAATTTGGTAGTAATCGCTTGTCGTCCGGGCGGTAACTCGTCGATAACCGAGACATCAAGATCGGCGTAATAGGTCATTGCTAGGGTTCGTGGAATCGGGGTTGCAGACATCATGAGTTGATGGCTATAGTAAGTTTCTGAGCCAATACGTTGGGTAATCTCCATGCGTTGACGAACTCCAAAGCGATGCTGCTCATCAATTACTGCTAATCCCAGGGCGGCGAATTGAACGGCGTCTTGGATTAGTGCATGGGTTCCCACAATGATTTGAGCCACACCCGATGCAATCAATTCCTGTGCGTGTTTTTTTTCTTTGCCTTTCATGCCACCCGATAGCCACACCACACGCACACCAAGTGGCTCAAACCACTCTTTAAATTTCCAATAATGCTGTTCTGCCAATATTTCCGTTGGTGCCATGATCGCCGCTTGAAATGAGCGCTCTACCATTTGCGCGCTGGCTAAGGCTGCGATGATGGTTTTACCGCTCCCAACATCGCCCTGCAAAAGACGATTCATGGGAAATGGCTCTTTCAAATCATGAGTAATCTCCGACCATACTCTTTGCTGTGCATCGGTCAGCTCAAATGCAAGAGCGCGCATCAGTTGCGAGGGAAGATTTTTGAATTCTTTTGGCGAATGCAATTGTTTTGGCGGTGCGGGGCGCGCTCTGCGACTGGTATGCGCTTGCTTTAAAGAAATTTGCTGCGCTAGAAGTTCTTCTAATTGCACCCGACGCCAAGCAGGATGAGTCCGCTCAACAATCGATTCAGTATCGGCATCAACGGGTGGCTGATGTAAATAATGAATGGAATCTCGAAGACTCCACTGCATCACGCTTTGTGCGGCAGGACTTAAAGCGTTCTTTGGAATTGTCTCGGCTAAGCACTCTTCTAGACGAGAATCCTTCAAAGCATTGAGTACTGCCTTACGAATTTTGGCCTGACTCACCCCCGCAACCACCGAGTACACCGGGGTTAGGCTTTTAGGAAGCGGTGCATCCGGCGATACCACGCGTACCGTCGGGTGAACCATTTCTGGACCAAAATAGCCATCCCGAATATCGCCACGAACGCGTACATGCACCCCAACTGCCATTTGCTTTTGTTGACTCGGGTAAAAATTTAACCAACGAAGATTTAAGACTTCGGTATCGTCCTCGATCGCAACCAACAGTTGTCGACGGGGTCGATAAACTACCTGACTACGAATCACTCGCCCTTGCGTTTGAATAGGTCCTTGGAACCCTAATGCACAGGCCTCGTCAATCGACCACAGCTTGGTTTCATCCTCGTAACGAATGGGGAGATGGAAAGCCAATGCAACAGGCGTAGTCAGCCCCATTTTCTCGAGAGGGTCTGTAGACCCCTCACGGCTCGGTGTTTTAGGTGTTTTTGTGTTGGACTTGGTTCTCATGGTTAGAATCCCAACACCGATAGTAATGCCATGCAATTATCCGACTTCAACTACGACCTCCCGCCTGAGCTAATTGCTCAGCACCCACTTGCACAACGCTCTGCCAGCCGTCTCTTAGAACTGGGCAAAAGTGCGGGTGGAGGACCTGAGTGCATTGATCGTTCATTTACCGATATTGTCCAATTAATTGACTCAAACGATCTCCTCATTTTTAATGACACCCGCGTTATTCCGGCTCGTCTGTTTGGGCGAAAAGAAACAGGCGGTCACGTTGAAGTATTAATCGAGCGAATTACAGCGCCTAATCAAGCGATTGCTCAAATTCGCGCCTCTAAGGTTCCAAAACCCGGAGGGAAAATCCGGCTTCTCGCGCATTCGGATTTGGTCGCGCCCGAGACTCCTCCAGAACTCGTGGTCAATGGTCGAGTCAATTTAGGTGGCAATAGCGATTTTTACGAAATCATTTTTCCGGATCATGCAATGGCTGTCTTAGAGCGTTATGGTGAGCTACCATTACCCCCTTACATCAGCCACACCCCCGATGAAGAGGATGCAAACCGATACCAAACCGTCATGGCGCAAAAGCCTGGAGCCGTTGCGGCACCGACCGCGGGATTGCATTTTGACGAGGCCTTACTGAAGCGCCTACGCGATCATGGCGTGCAAATTGCAGCAATCACCTTGCATGTCGGCGCCGGGACCTTTACTCCGGTTCGGCACGAAGACTTGGCGCTGCATCAAATGCACCATGAGTGGTACTCGATCTCCAAAGATACGCTAGAGGCCATTGAACGTACCAAACAAAATCATGGCAAGGTGATCGCTGTTGGTACTACCAGCATCCGAACGCTTGAAAGTTATGCCATCAGCGGCCTTCTCGAAGGTGAAACAAATTTATTCATCACGCCCGGCTTTGAGTTCAAAATCGTCGATGCATTAATCACTAACTTTCATTTGCCAAAGTCGACTCTGCTAATGCTCGTTAGTGCATTTGCTGGAGTGGATGCCATTCGCAACGCCTACGCACATGCGATTCGCGAACGCTACCGATTCTTTAGCTATGGCGATGCCATGTTTTTGCGCCGAACCTGAGACAATACGTGGATGAGCCCACTTGAATTCACCAGCCTCCAGGAGGACTCGGATAGCCATGCCCGCCTTGGAAAAATCCGCCTACCCCATGGTGAGGTTCAAACCCCTATTTTTATGCCAGTGGGAACCTATGGCACAGTAAAAGCAGTAACCCCGCGAGATCTCAAGGAAATGCAAGCCCAAATTATCTTGGGCAATACTTTTCACTTGTGGTTGCGACCCGGCCTAGATGTAATTCGTAAACATGGTGGCCTGCATCGATTTATGGGCTGGGATAAACCAATTTTGACCGACTCAGGGGGCTTCCAGGTATTTAGCTTAGGTGCTTTACGAAAAATTACGGAAGATGGCGTAACTTTCTCTTCACCGATTAATGGCGATAAATTATTCATGTCCCCAGAGGTATCCATGGAGATTCAGGCAACGCTCAATAGCGATATTGCCATGCAGTTTGATGAATGCACGCCCTATGAAACGAATGGACAGCCGACTTCCGAAAAATCCGTAAACGAATCCTTACAACTCTCCTTGAGGTGGGGTGAACGTTCGATCAAGCGCTTTCGAGAACTCGAAACCGGTAATGCCCTATTTGGAATCGTTCAGGGTGGCATGATTGAAAAACTTCGGGATGAGTCGCTTGCGGGTATAGCAAATCAGGGCTTTGATGGAATTGCAATTGGCGGCCTTTCCGTTGGCGAACCCAAGCCTGAATTTGAACGCATCTTAAGTCATACGGGACCGCGCCTACCTAAGCACTTACCGCATTACCTGATGGGAGTTGGAACCCCTGAAGATTTGGTGCTTGGGGTCAGTATGGGAATTGATATGTTTGATTGCGTGATGCCAACGCGCAACGCCCGAAATGGATGGCTATTTACCCGCTTTGGGGATCTCAAACTTCGTAATGCTGGCTACCGTGACGATGATCGACCCATTGATATGCAATGCACCTGTTATACCTGCCGCCACTTTACCCGCTCCTATTTGCATCACCTCCAAAAAGCCAATGAAATCCTAGGGGCGCAGTTAAATACGATCCATAATCTTCATTACTACTTAGGGCTCATGGAAGGCATTCGATCTGCCCTTAAAGAGGGGGTTTTCTCCCAATTTAAAGCCTTATTCCACCATCAGCGTCAACGCGGGATTGAGCCCCACCAAGACTAAGGCTTTTTAGGAAATCACTTCCCTCAAAATCCCAATGAATAGCCAGACGGTTTAGAATTGCGGCTTACGTGTCGTAATTAATTGGAGGCTCCAAGATGTTGATTAGTAATGCATTTGCGCAAAGTGCGCCAGCTGCCGGCGGCGATGCTGGTGGATTAATGAGTTTTATTCCTTTAATTCTGATGTTCGTGGTGCTTTATTTCATCATGATTCGTCCACAAATGAAACGCCAAAAAGAGACCAAAGCCATGCTCGAGGCCCTTGCAGCCGGTGATGAGGTCATTACCGCTGGCGGTATTTTGGGTAAAGTGACTGCAGTTAAAGATCAGTACGTAACGCTTGAATTAGTACCAGGCACCGAAGTTCAAATGCAAAAGAATGCGGTAACCAGCGTTCTTCCAAAAGGTACGATTAAATCCGTTTAATGAATCAGGGCACCATGATTGGTGCCCAGTAAGCCAGCTCTATGAATCGCTACCCCCTTTGGAAATACCTTGTCATTGGGGTAGCCCTTGCCATTGGCTTTTTGTATGCCTTACCAAACATCTTTGGTGAGGCGCCTGCCGTTCAAATCTCCGCGGCTAAACCTACGATTAAGGTCGATTTAACTACTCAATCGCGGATCGAAACACTGCTTAACGAATCGGGTATTAAAAATACTGGGATTTTTTATGAGCGAACTGGGAATGTTGGCAGCATCAAGATTCGCTTCGAAAATACCGATACGCAGCTCAAGGCGCGCGATTTAGTTAATCAAAAGCTCAATGCCGATCCCAAAGAGCCAAACTATATTGTTGCGCTCAATCTTCTCTCTAATACTCCAAACTGGTTAAGCTCAATCAATGCCCTTCCCATGCCTTTGGGCCTGGATCTTCGTGGTGGCGTCTACTTCTTGTTGCAAGTTGATATGCAAGGCGCAGTCCAAAAGAAATTAACTTCCTTGGCAACCGATATTCGGGGACAGCTGCGTGATAAAGGGATTCGTCATCAAGGCATTGAGCGTGCGGGTGACACGATTACGATTCGCTTTGGATCGACTTCAGAAGCGGATACTGCTCGCTCGACACTGGCAGGTCCCCAAGCCGAACTCGAGTGGCTCATTGAAAAAGTAGCCGACGGTGCCAAACTAGTTGGACGGTTTAAAGCCAGTGCACTTAAAGAAGTTCAAGAAAATGCCGTCAAGCAAAACATCATCACCCTCAATAAACGAGTTAATGAATTAGCGGTCAAGGAACCGGTCATCCAGCAACAAGGGTCCGAGCGGATTGTTGTTCAACTGCCAGGCGTTCAAGATACTGCCCGCGCCAAAGACATCATTGGTCGTACCGCAACCTTAGAATCCCGCCTCGCTGACCCAGTCGCCTCAACCATTGGCTTAAATGAGACTCCACCACCGGGCACCGATGTGTTTCGTTATGGTGAGAACCGCCTTGGGGTCTTTAAAAAATCCGTGATCTTCACGGGCGATCGGATTACCGACGCCAGTGCGGGCTTTGATCAAAACCAACGCCCATCCGTCAATATCTCACTGGATGCAGCTGGCGGGCGAGTCATGCAAGAAGTAACGCGTGAGAACATCGGTAAACCCATGGGTATGATTTTGTTTGAAAAGGGTAAGGGCGAGGTACTGACCATTGCAACGATTCAAGGTGAGTTTGGCTCCAAGTTTCAAATTACTGGGCAACCAACCACTGAAAGCGCAAACGATCTTGCTCTCCTTCTCCGCGCTGGGTCCTTAGCTGCTCCTATGGAAATTATTGAAGAACGCACCATTGGTCCTAGCCTAGGGCTTGAAAACATTGAGAAGGGATTCAAATCGCTCATTTATGGGTTTGCCGCCATTGCGATATTCATGATTGCGTATTACTTACTGTTTGGATTTTTTTCAGTCATCGCTCTGGGCGTCAATATTGTTTTACTTATTTCCCTGCTCTCGATGCTGCAAGCTACCCTCTCTTTACCGGGAATTGCAGCAATGGCATTGGCAATTGGTATGGCGATTGACTCGAACGTTCTCATCAATGAGCGGATCCGTGAAGAACTTCGGAATGGCGCAGCTCCGCAGACGGCCATTGCCATTGGTTTTGATAAAGCGTGGGCCACGATTTTGGATTCCAATATCACCACGCTGATTGCTGGAATTGCATTACTTGCCTTTGGATCCGGTCCAGTCAAAGGCTTTGCAGTTGTCCATTGCCTCGGTATTCTGACTTCAATGTTTTCAGCAGTCTTCTTTGCCCGTGGCATCGTCAATCTTTGGTATGGGCGAAAAAAGAAATTGCCATCGATTTCAATTGGCCAAGTTTGGCGACCCGAGGGGAAATAGGTCATGGAATTTTTCAGAATCCGCAAAGATATCCCCTTCATGCGTCATGCATTGTTACTCAATGCATTTTCATTTATTACATTTCTCGCTGCGGTCTTTTTTATTTGGCAAAAGGGCTTGCACCTTTCAATTGAGTTTACTGGCGGGACCGTCATGGAGATTACTTATCCCCAAACTGCCCCACTTGACTCAATCCGTGATCAGATTGCCAAAATTGGATACACCGATACCCAAATTCAGAACTTTGGAAGCTCACGCGACATCATGATTCGTTTGCCTCTTCAGCGAGATCAAACGGGTCAGGTCATTCCTTCAGCGCAGCAAAGCAGTGCAGTGATGCAAGTACTAGAAGCGAACAATTCTGGGGCAAAACTGCAGCGTGTTGAATATGTCGGGCCACAAGTTGGTAAAGAGCTTGCTGTTGACGGAGTTAAAGCTCTTATCTTTGTTGTGATCGGCATCATGATCTACCTTGCATTCCGTTTTGAATGGAAATTTGCTGTCGCTGGTATTTTGGCTAACCTTCATGACGTCGTAATCATTTTAGGATTTTTTGCTTTCTTCCAATGGGAGTTTTCACTCTCAGTTTTGGCGGCGGTCTTGGCAGTTCTCGGCTACTCAGTCAATGAATCCGTGGTGATCTTTGATCGAATCCGCGAGAACTTTCGTAAACAGCGCAAGATGAATACCCGTGAAATTATTGATAGCGCAATTACGAGCACGATCAGCCGAACCGTAATCACCCACGGCAGCACCGAGATGATGGTAGTTGCGATGCTTATTTTTGGTGGGCCGTCCCTCTTCTATTTCGCTCTTGCGCTCACGATTGGTATTTTGTTTGGAATTTATTCATCGGTATTCGTCGCCGCTGCGATTGCAATGTGGCTTGGTATTAAGCGCGAGGACCTCATCAAAGCGGATCGCAAACCTAATGAAAATAATCGGCCTGATGACCCTAATTTTGGAGCGCAGGTTTAAGCTGATCTAAGATTCGTTGGGTTGCGCCTTGGTGTTCTGCAGCAAAATGAAGGGCGTAATCTGTGCGTTTTTTACGCTCTGCGTTATTGACCAATAGTTCCTCGATCGCTTTTGCTAAGGCGTTTATTAACTCTGAATTCAAATCACCGGTCACTCGAATCGCTGCGCCGCAAGCAATGGCATCCTCACTGGCTTTCTGGAAATTATAAGTATGCGGCCCCAAAATCACTGGGCAACCATTTGCACATGCCTCAATGAGATTTTGTCCGCCGGTTGGTAAAAGACTGCCGCCCATCACCACAAAATCACTAGCAGCGTAGTAAGCCGCCATCTCCCCCATTGAGTCACCAAGCAGAACATCGATTTTTGCCCAATGCAAGGATGGGTCTACCTCTTCACTGGAACGCGGATCACTCATGCCTGAGCGGCGTTCAAAAGTCAACCCGGATTGATAAATGAGATCAGCAACTTCAGAGAAGCGATCTGGATGGCGCGGCACCATCATCAGCAATGGTGGGCTCCTCCAGTTGTTGGTTGTCAGAATATGCTTCCAAGCTTCTAAGATAATCGCTTCTTCACCGGTTCGCGTACTTGCAGCGCAAACTGCTAACCGGCCTTGGACTTGAATCGCATTTTTCCAATGCATTCCGAGAGCGAGTGTTTCTGGTTGACTGGCGATATCAAACTTCATATTACCAACGATGTGAACATTCTTAACGCCTAGAGCTTGATAGCGCTTTGCGTCATGCCCTGACTGAGCCAAAATTCCTGTAAACGATTGGAAGAGTATCTGCCCTGCCTGCCCAAAACTCTGCACACGTTTAAAGCTACGTTCAGATAGGCGAGCATTGATTAGAAAAAGGGGCATCCCGAGCTGGTGCGCCCGAAATACAAAACCTGGCCATGCCTCGGTTTCCATCAGCAATCCAAGTTGGGGTCGAAAAC